>Ga0181560_10000002_pt1 | contig 270161 bp, 259 predicted proteins | sample 011ome_20_FD_133751 | JGI IMG/M metagenome (GOLD analysis project Ga0181560, IMG submission 133751) | Coastal salt marsh microbial communities from the Groves Creek Marsh, Skidaway Island, Georgia - 011509CT metaG (megahit assembly) | ecosystem: Environmental > Aquatic > Marine > Intertidal... | reverse complement strand
AGGCATTCCGGCAGAAACGAAACCTGGTCACGTGATACGCCTTCAACAAAACGCTTCATAACAACCTCGCCAAAATCAATAGCGAGATTCTAACACATCCACGTTTTTACACAGCCAGGGTCAGAAGCAGACGCTTTTATTTGGTAGAGATTTCGTCCGCTTCTAGCCAGAAGCGGAATCATGAAACAATTTCAACGGCACGGTAGCTTTGCATAATACTCTAGGATCAATAGGACCCTCTCGCTGTTATGAGCCGATACCGGGCCCATTGTTGGGTGGGTGCTGTCACACTTGGGTTCCAACCGCCTTCAGATGCAAATCTTAATTGCAGGAGCTTGAACAAATCCTATCCCCCGCTGCGCGAAGCGGGCGGGACGCCTATGAAGCTATTGTAGGCCTTCGGCTCGCTAGGCACACTGCGCAAGCCCTTGCTCAGCAAGGGCGCAGCGGACATGGAGGGCAAAGCGAGGTTTAATCTGACAATGCCGTATGGATCGCTATCCTCAGCCCCCCAAAGTTTTAGTTGCGTGTCGCCGGAGCTGTTGCGCAGAATGATCAGGCTTCGCGAAACGGACTGAAAGAGATGAAATGGCATCTGTAGATTTCCAGCCTGGGGGATACCGGTTTGTACCAGGAGTTTTTCAGTATTCCGCCGGGGTTGTGGCGACGAGCGGGCATGGTATGCGCCGCATCCTATTCCGGCGCCCAGTACCGCTGTCCGAGGGGTTCGCCCGGGCCGAATCCATTATAAAGGCGGCAGGACGCCCGCTTACTGCATTCTGCGCTTGTGAGTTGCGATCACCTGGGCAGTTCTCCGAGGATGGTTTCAAGCGGTTTAACGAGCTCTATGTGAATACCCTATCACTTTGGGGAATCTTTGATGGTTCGACCAATCCAGTGGCTCGCAGCAATGTTTGTCCAGAGGTCAATGGCCCGTCGGAACCGTCTTTCCACGCGTTCACTTTTACCGTCGAGCGCGACGAACCGCGCCCGTCCTTTGTGATTGCCGGCAGCGCTGAGTGCCCGGAGGGCCTCGGCAATTATCGTGACAACATCGTGCGGCTTGGTGATCTCAGCCAGGAAGCGATTCTCGAAAAGGCACGTTTCGTACTAGGTGAGATGGAGCGCCGCCTTGGTGTGCTTGGCGCAGGCTGGGCGGGAGTGACAGCGACCCAGGTTTATACCGTGCACAATATCCATCCCTTTCTGGCCAGCGAGCTTGTTGCCCGGGGGGCCGCTCCGGCCGGAGTTACTTGGCATTATGACCGCCCGCCTGTTGTCGATCTCGAGTACGAAATGGATTGCCGCGGTGTATATGAGGAGTTGGTCGACTGAGCCCTCATTTAAAGATAGCGGTCGGCGCTTACGACCGCACCTTTCCGCTGATGGCCGGGTTAGTTGGCATTGATGATGTGGTTGTTGAATATGTGACGGCGCCGCTGGAAGAGATTTTTGCCCGGGCGTTCGATGAGCAAGCCTACGACATCACTGAACTGTCATTTAGTAATTACTTGTACCTGACGTCGATCGGTGAATGCCCCTATGTCGGCCTGCCGGTTTTTCCGTCACGTTCGTTCCGACATTCAGCGATCTACATCAGGACGGACCGCGGGATCTGTGGGCCACGTGATCTAGCTGGCCACACTGTCGGGGTCCGTGAATTCTCTATGACCGCAGCGCTGGTGGCGCGAGGCGTTTTGGAAGATGATTTCGGATTGCGCTCCGCCGACGTGCGCTGGCGTTATGGCCCGGCTTACGAGGGAGACAGCGATCCAATTGTGCGGATGAAACCAGACGGTATTGAACTCGAACCGCTTGCCGGTAGTTCAAACCTATCGGACGCATTGCGTGACGGCGCCATAGACGCGCTGATAGCGTACAAGCCTCCACCGGCGTTCCTGGACGGCGTGCCGAACGTTGACCGATTGTTCGTCGACTTTCCGGCCCTCGAACTTGATTATGCGCGTCGTACCGGCATCTTTCCGATCATGCACTTACTTGGCGTTCGCAGAGAGATCGCAGAGCGCGACCCCGGGCTTTGCCTGCGCGCGTGTGATGCGTTTGAGGCATCTCGGCGCTATGCGATCGAGCGGACAAAAGAGAGTCAGGCGCCGTTCACCAGCCTGCCTTGGGCGCCCAACGAGATGGAGCGGTCGCTGCAAGTTCTGGGAGACAATTTCTGGTCCTACGGGGTAGACGCGAACCGGCCAGCGCTTGAAGCATTGAGCCGGTATTCTTATGCCCAGGGCATCATCACCCGATCGGTTGCGGTCGATGAGTTGTTTGCACCGGTGACGCTGAGCTGGACGCCAGGCGGAAGCTCCTGAATAAACCTGTTACAGTCGTGCCCAAAAGTTCGAGGGCAGACCGTGCTGTTGGACGATTGGGGGGAAGTCAGCTTCTGAGCTGGAGCAGACCTAACTGATGACAACGTGAATTGTAGAGGGTTGTTCCTTCCTTATTCATGTTGATGACCAAAGCCACATTGAATGCTCGCCATAGCAGGCCCGAATTTTAAAGGCAGTTCGGTATTGATCAGTTTCGTTTGCGACGCAAACGCCATATCGACTGTAGCATAACCGCCGTAATCACGACGCCGCCTCCAACAAGCGTCAATTCGCTCGGTTTCTCATCAATCACAAGCCACACCCAAATAGGACCGAGAACAGTTTCCAAAAGTAAAAGTAACGCAACCTCGGGCGCCGGAATGGTACGCGGTCCAAGCGTAATCAGGCCGAAAGACAACGGCATTATCACCAAACCCAATAGCAACAGTAGTCCGAGCCGCGCGCCTTCTAACTGAAGGGGTTCGGCAAACGGCATTGCCACCAACGCAGATATCAGAGCACCGACGGCGGTCGCCGGGACCATGTTCACATGTTTGTTGCGGCGGATAATGATGAACGCCACGGCAAGTGCGATCGCTGTGACCAACGCCAGCAGGTCGCCTAACGACGTACCAGCACGCACCCCGTCGCCAACGACAATAGAAACACCGGCCATTGCCCCAGCGATTGCCAACCATGTTGGCAGTGCAACACGTTCTTTAAGAAAAATGATCGAGAGCAGTGCCGCAATCAGTGGTGTTGAGGCGATGATTATAAGGACATTGGCGACCCGTGTGTGATCGACGGCCAACACGAAAGTGATGGCGTTGATACTGTAGATCAGAGCAACCGATACGCCGGCGAAGCCGAGCGCCTTGATCCCGGCCCACGCTTGTCCACGCGCGACCATTATGTAACAGACAGTCAGGCTGAACGACATCAAAAGCCCCCGCCACAGATTCATCGTCCACGGGTCAATATCGATTAAGCGAATTAACAAGGTATCCGGCGTAAGTACCAAAACACCGAACAGCGTGAGAGCAAAACCGCGGGCATGCTCCTTGGGGTCGGAGACCGTTGGATTATGTCCGCTAAGCATCGCCATATTCGTTTGTCCTTTCTCGTCGCTCCTTGTTCTACTCCCTCATCACGATACGGGTCACTAAAAGCTTTTCATTAATCAACTTGAAGGGCTGCCTTCTAAATATTTTTGTCATTCCGTGGCTCTCAGAGATCGAACAAAAAAAGCACTGACAAAAAGAAAAACGCCCTCACTTTCTCCAGCTAAGGCGTTGATTTTAATTTTAGCGAAGCAGGGGCTTGCTGCATTTTATCCAAAAAGTGCCAATCTGTTATTTTATTAAATCTTGCCGCAAGAACATAAACTACGATACCGTTTGTCATCATTCATTTTTATTATAGGGATAAACTATGGTCGATGTGCGTACCTTGCCAGAAATCATGCAGCACCACTTGAACGAGGTGGAATGCCCCGTTCTTGAAAATAAACCGTGGGTCCGTGGTGGTCCCTTGAAAGAGCGCCGTATCGCCATCGTTTCATCGGCGGGCCTTCATCTGCGAAGTGATCAGCACTTCACCGGTGGAGACCACAGTTACCGGGTTATCCCCAACGGCACGGATCCAGATGATATTCTCATGAGCCATGTTTCGGTCAATTATGACCGCACGGCTTATCAACAAGACATCAACGTCGTCTTCCCGATGAAACATTTGGCAGATATGGCAGAAGAAGGTCTGATTGGTTCCGTTGCGAGCAATCATTATTCATTTATGGGGGCGACCGATCCCCGGGAAATGGAAGACGATGCACGACAGTTGGCCGGTGTGCTTAAATCTGATCAGGTAGATAGCGTCATTCTTCTTCCCGTTTGACCGTTATGTACGCGCGCCGTGAGCGTGCTTGCACACTATCTGGAAGAAGAAGGACTGGCGACAACGATCCTCAGTCTGGTTCGATTGCATAGCGAAAAGGTCGCACCACCCCGCACTCTGTTCGTTCCATACGAGCTTGGGCGTCCATTGGGGCCACCCAATAATCACGCCTTACAACGCGAAGTCCTTGAACAAGCACTAGGGCTGCTTGAGTCCAATGATGGACCATCGCTGATCAGCGATTTTGGTCATATCAATGTAGGAGCAGAGCCAGATGAAAATTGGTCTCCTCCCGCGACTGCTTTTTCTGATCTAGATATGGCGGACGCGACTGATGTTGCACGAAGACTTAAAGATGAAATCGAAACACTGCTACCAAGCTACACTTTGGCAAAGGAAGCGCGAGGAAGATCGACGGTTGGTATTGCCAAACTGACAATAGATGAAATCGCTGACCACATTTTATCGTTCCTCGACGGATCGCATGAATTGAGCCCGCGAGAAGATCTATCTTCGGCCATGGTATTGCGGTTTGGTGTTGATGACCTCAAGGCTTTTTACGCAGAGGCTGCAAGCCACAGCGGTTCGCCATCATCATGGCAACTGGGCAATTGGTTCTGGCGTGATACGGTGTTTGGGCAAATACTCATCTCGCTCAGAGCAGCGGCAATGGATCATAGCGATAAGCGCTTTAACATTGTTGGCAGCAAATTTCTTGTGCCCCGGATTTGGATTGATGAGCTGAATTTATAGGACAGTCTACAAGTCGTTGTCTGACGGACTGCTTGGGCCAACCTAAAATCCAGAAAAAAGCACCTTAACCTGAAAGGGCTGAGGTGTTTTTTTGTATTTAATTGCGCCGTTCCATCAAAGGAACCTACTGATACTTATTCAGGTTCGTCATCCCACGTTTTTTCCGGCATCGGCAATCCTGCGAAATCATCCGCCGTCAAAGGTTGATCAGGTTGGATGTCAAAATCTTCTTCAAGCAGCATCATGATTTGCCGCACGTGTTGACCAGAGTGCCAGCACGTGCGCTCCAAGACGTCGTACATCGAACGGTCACCATAGTACGTTTTGACGATCGTTTCGGTGCATTCGACGTCGGGATTCTTAAGCCACCAATCTTTTACCCGCTGACGAATGTCGTCCCCAAAGCGGGCGATGTCGTCACCGGTTTTCATCCACGGATCCTGACCCTTGGCGAGGAAATCATACGATAGCTCGCCACCCTGTGCCGCAGACAGGAAACCTTCTGGAATACGGAAAATATGATTGGCCAAGTGACCGAGCGTGCGCTCGCGGTTGCGCACATTCTTATCAAGTTCCGACGTCGGCAACTGTCGGATATAGCGCTGAGCCGCTGCTAAAATCATGTCGAGTTTATCGACAAGTTCAGGTCCAGAGAGAATGCCGGTCGTCGGGGGCTCAATGTCTAAAAAGTCTGAGACGTCTGTGAGAACCTGGGCATAGGTCCATTTGTTGCCTTTGGAGACAACAGGAATAGATTCTGCACCAAGTTCTTTTAACTCGGTCCATGCATCGGGCTGCTTTTGAATGTCTATGGAAACAAAGTCAATCTCACGGACCGACAGGAACTCTTTCGTTCGTAGACAACTCGTTCAGCCAGGGCGCCAAAACACCTTGATCGGTTCAACGTTCATGGTTGAACGGTAGATATGGCGTGCTTTTTTGTCAATGACGCGAGCCATCGATTAATGCCGTGCGAGATGGATAGGAATCTGGCGGAAGAGGTAGGAGTCGAACCCAAAGGAACGTTAAACGCCCTTCACCGGTTTTGAAGACCGGGCGCCCGACCACGGACGTGACTCTTCCTCAAGGACATTAATCAGCTATCACCGAGGTGTCTATATCACCGACGGGCGCTATGCTTGGATCATTTGTAGGGTCAGGGAAAATTTTGTCGCCATCCCCGATGATGATGCGGGCATTGCCGTCCCGGTGCGTAAGACCGAGCACATCAAAATATTCAAGTACCTCAATAGTTACGTTCCGACCAAGCCCTGTGGCATCTCGGAATGCTGCCGCTGTAAAATGATCGCCCAATTTCATCGCCTCATGCGCGAAAATGCGGAGACTTGACGCAAGAAAAAACCGGTTATTCGCGACAGGATGCAAGAGATTAAGGCGGGAGGCCGATATCAGTGTATGGAGGATCGTTTCGAATGGCTCGGAGAGTGAGTCCGCAAGCTCGAGAACCCGAGGTGGGGCGCTGCCATCTGTTGCTAACAAGGGTTTAAGGCGCTGCCATAGGGCGGCCTCGTTGTTGGATAAGGCTGCTTGAAAGTCAGGCCGGGTTACATGTCCGGCAATAATTTTCAATGTGCCCGCGTCCTCGGCCGCCTTTACGGCGATTCGGAACTGTGGTGTTGTCAGACCGCGCCCTACGCGAAGATGAAGCTCGGCTAGGCCAATACCTATAGCGGATGGGTGTTCATCATGGTATGCGTCGACGGCGTGCACCATATTCCTGCATAGATTGTTCCATCGCTCCGTCGCGATGAGCGCCCGCGCATCAACGGGCCCAACCAGTTTTATATCGAGCGTCTGGGTAAGCTTTTCGACATCTTTTTCATAAACGTTCCAGGCTTGTATAAGCCCAGCAACCTCAATGATGCCATCGCCGCAGCTTAACTGTGCCACCACAGCATCTTCGAGATCATCATGTGTCATTGCGTGTAACTGTGCGAGGCGCGAAGCAGATGATATTCGCCTTTTCGGGGCCATCGGGTCGATCACCCGTCCGCCACCAATCGTGCGGCTCGCTGATAGATCTCTTAGTATGACCCGGTCTCCATGCACGGCAGAAACTGGACTCTGCAATACAAGGTGAACGAGCCCTCGGTCTCCCGGAGTTATCAGGTTTCCGCCCAGGACTTGAAAGCGTGCGGGAATGTCCGCAGCACCGATATGAACATGGACTTTGCCACGTGACTTGTGTGGGTGCTGTTCACTCGCCAATACTTCTATTTCGGCATCCAATCGATGAGAGACCTGAGCGTGATCCGGTGCCACCAGCCAATCGCCCCGCGATACGGTATCCACGCTGATATCACTGCCCGCGATGTTTATACCGAGACGCTGACCCGCAACGCCTGCATCGGTCGTTTCGTTTTGTGTATTCAAGCCACGTACGCGGGCCAGATCGCCACCGGGGGCAACGATAAGTTGATCGCCAATGGCGATGCGCCCGCTTACGAGAGTCCCCGTCACAACGAGGCCACTGCCCGTGATTGAAAATGCCCGGTCGATAATAAAACGGGGTGGCCCATCCGCAGGTGGCTGCTCATGATCACGTGCCATTAAGGCCATGTGTTCCTTAACCTCTGCGATACCCTGTCCCTTATGAGACGCCACGGGGAATATCGGCACCCCCGAAAGAGTGGTCACTGAGAGCATATTGGTCACTTCCTCAGACACCGCTTGGACACGATTGGTGGGGACTTTGTCGCATTTGGTGATGGCGCAGGCGCCTTTGGTCATCTCAAGAAGATCTAGTATTGCCAAGTGTTCTATCGTTTGGAGCATCGGGCCGTCGTCCGCCGCCACGACCAGCAGCACAAAATCTATTCCTGCCATCCCGGCTAACATCGTATGCGCAAATTTTTGGTGACCAGGGACATCGACAAAACCCAGGCTGTTACCGTCAGGTAACGATTGGTATGCATAGCCCAAATCAATGGTCAAACCGCGTCGTTTTTCCTCGGGCAGGCGATCCGTATCGACACCCGTTAACGCGCGCACCAATGCGGTCTTGCCATGATCGACGTGCCCTGCTGTTGCGATAATCATCGGGAAGGGGCGTATATGCCTGAGAAGCTGTTCAACTGTTCCAAAATTGTGCTTTCTTCGGCGACTTTTAGGCATCTCAGGTCGAGCAACAACGCACCATCGGATAATCGCCCAATGATCGGGATGGGCAGGGAACGGAAAGCCGCCGCTAATTCTGCAACGGCTTTTCCTTTTGCCCGTTGCGTGGTGGCAGGGGTGATGCTGAGTGCAATACTTGGCAAACGATCAATCGGCAACGATCCACTGCCGATCTGGCTTTGGCAGTCTTGTGTTGTGATCTTCGCCAACCCTTCTAGGTGTTTTTGGAAAATGGGCAACAGCCGATTGGCTTGCCCACGAATGTCAGCAATGTCGCGTGTAAGTAGATGCAAAACAGGAAGGCGGTCCAACAGACGTTCTGGGTCACGGTATAACTGCAACGTCGCGGCCAAGCCGGCAAGCGTGACCTTATCTAATCTCAAAGCCCGTTTCATCGGGTTCTTTTTAAGCTTCTTGATAAGATCAGCGCGTCCGCAAATGATCCCGGCCTGTGGGCCACCCAATAATTTGTCGCCCGAGAACGTGACTAGGTCAGCACCATTTCCTATTGCCGATTGCGGGGTTGGTTCATCCGGTAATCCATGTGCGGAGAAATCGGTCAGGGTGCCACTCCCAAGGTCGATGGCACATGGCAATTCATGTGCATGCGCAATCTTGACCAGGTCAGCCTCGGGAACCTCGGCGACGAAACCGTCGATGCGATAGTTTGCCATGTGGACTTTCATGATCATCGCGGTTTTGGGGTTAATCGCGCCCTCAAAATCTGCCGCGTGGGTGCGGTTCGTGGTGCCCACTTCAACCAGTTTGCAGCCTGCGCTCTTCATGATGTCAGGGATCCGAAAAGAACCACCGATCTCAATTAATTCACCTCTGGAGACAATCACTTCCTTACGCCGTGCAAGTGCGGACAAAACCAACAAAACGGCCGCTGCGTTGTTGTTGACTACCGTGGCAGCCTCAGCTCCGGTGATGCGGCAAATCAAATCTTCAACGTGCGTGTCCCGGTCGCCACGCTTTCCGCTTTTCAGATCGTATTCAAGATTAGCAGGAAAGCGGGCTGCGTCTTGCATGGCTTTGAGCGCAGCATCGGCCAGCGGGGCACGGCCCAGGTTTGTATGAATAACTGTCCCGGTTAGATTGAACACTCGCTTTAGGCTAGGTGTCGCCAACGCCGTTAAACGCTCATGGGTCGCTTGCAGAATGCTCGCCACGTCATTGTCATTGCCAAGAACCTGCTTCATTGAACGAAGATCAGATAGCACTTGTCGGATCGAATCCGTTACGGCAACGCGACCATAACTCTCAAGCATCTGCGCGGTGTCAGGTGAGCGTAATAACGCATCAACGGATGGCAAATTAACGGATCTTGATGACATCAACGTCCTCCAGGCATCGCGGGCGGTTGAGCAATTCCAAACTCAAGAGCGTAATATCAGCTTAGGCTTCGCCTCGTTGTTTTGACCAGAGAAACAGGACGGCTTTTTGACCCTGAACCGTTTTTTCTTCTGATAATACCAAGCGGAATCCAGCAAAAATATTGCGCCGATGGGGCTCAAAATAGTTTCGGTAGGTGCCATGCATCATACGCGACCGTGTGGTCCAAGCCCCACCTCTAAGGACTTTGGTGTTTCCAAACAGAACTTGTGAATAGTCTTCATAGGCGTCTGGCTTGAACCCTGAATAGGGGGCGAAAGTATCCGCGCACCACTCCCAAACATTGCCAAGCATTTGTCGACAACCGAAACCACTGTCGCCTTCTGGAAATGCCGCCACATCAACAGGGCCAAGGGCGTAGCCATCCAGATTTGCCTTTGTGTGTCCTGCTGGCTCGTCGCCCCACGGATAGAGTCTTTTTGTCGGTGCAAGTGTCCCGTCACTGGCCCGTTCGCCGAGTGCCGCAACTTCCCATTCGCATTCTGTCGGAAGGCGTCCTCCCGCCCATTTCGCGTAGGCCTCTGCCTCATACCAACATACGTGAATGACGGGTTCATGCGCGGGCAGGGGGATTGTTTGATCAAAGCGTCGGATGCACCACTTACCATTTTCGTCCGGCGACCAGAATAAGGGGTGTGCGGCCCTGCTTTCATTTCGCCATTTCAAGCCATCGACGGACCAATACCGATCATTTGTATATCCGTTTTCAGTGATGAAATTCGCGAACTCGGCATTTGTGACGGGTGCCTTGGAGATTTGGAAGGGGGCGACTTCGACGTCATGGGATGGCCGTTCGTTGTCGAACGCAAATGGTGCATCGGTGGGTGCACCAATAGTGAAGCGCCCGCCGGGGACCGACACGAAGCCTGGATGATCGCCTAAATTGGTCACTGAAGATCGGTCGATAAAATTTGCGATCTTTGGTGATGAGTATGCCAGCGTCTGTCGCGCCCAAAAGAATGCTTCGGTATGCATATCTTCATGAAAAACCCCGAACTGGGCCATGAACCGGGCATCTTCAGAGACATCATTGGTTTGCAGGGCCGTTATCAGTGTCTCGTTCGTTTCCGTCATATATTTCAATGTTTCATTGCGGTCGAGTAATGGCAGATCCCAGCGCACTTCATGCGGCACATTGATCGAATCATAGAGTGCGTCAGACTTTTCGCCGATCACGCCGGTATGACCGAAGAATGTACGTAATACGAAAAATTCGTAAAAATAAGCGACGTGCCCAATCTCCCACTGGATGGGATTAACGGTTGGCAGCTTCGGCCCCATCAGTTGTTCGGCGTTTAAATCCGTGACAAGTTCAAGGGTCCGCGCCCGCGCGTCTTGCATCATATTGATGATTTCTGTGACTGTTGCAGGCATGGATTCCCGTTATGAATATTCTGCTGAGTAGGTGGAAATCGTTGAAGATTAGCGTAATTACGCCGGCTAAGAAACATTCGAAGAATGGCAATCGTGCTACCGCCAAACGTTGGGCGCACATACTACGGAATGCGGGTCATTCGGTGCAAATCGATGTCGAATATTCGGGCGGTTCATTTGATCTCATGATTGCCATCCATGCATGGCGAAGTGCCGCATCCATTAACGCGTATCTTGCCAAGCATCCAGGACATCCGTTGATCGTTGGTTTAGGTGGCACTGATGTGAATACCTACATGAACACACATTCTGCGGTCACCATAGGTACTATGGAAAAGGCAGACGCGCTTATTTGCCTGCACGGGCTGATTGCTAAAAAACTCCCCGATTCTTTGGTCAATAAGCTGTATCTTGTGCGCCAATCTGCAATCCCACTTTCGACCCCGCAAAAACTCAGGACGCGAACATTCGATGTTTGTGTTGTCGGGCACTTGCGTGAAGAGAAAGATCCGTTTCGAACGGCGATGGCTGCAAAGCTGATCTATGAGCAGTCGAAGCTTCGTGTTACGCATTTTGGCAAGGCACACTCACAAGCGTGGACCCGTGATGCGGAAAAGCATATGCGAGAAACACCACGATATATTTGGCGAGGAGAAGTTGCGCGATGGCAAGTGCGTCGTGAATTCGCGTATACGCGTGCCATGGTCATCAGTTCGAAACAAGAGGGGGGTGCAAATGTGGTGTCGGAGGCGATCGTCGCAGGCGTCCCAATCATTGCGTCCGATATCGATGGGAATGTGGGTCTATTGGGGGAGGGTTATCCGGGCTATTTTCCGCTAGGGGATGAACGGGCGTTGGCGCGCGTGTTGTGGCGGTCCGAGACTGACCCCACTTTTCTGCCTTCACTGGCGGGCCACATAAACGAACTAAAGCCGCTGTTTGTGGCCGAAAAAGAAAGCGCAGATTTGTTGCGTGTCGTAGATGCGGTTACCAGGTCAACGTAACGGGCTCAGTCGCGTCGCCCTCTCTCACCACTTCGCCAATAATCGTAGCAGCTGGGTATCCTCTCTCATGAAGCTCAGCGACACATGATTCGGCTTTTTCTGGTGGCAGCGCTGCCAGTAATCCACCTGAGGTCTGTGGATCGAATATGAGTGGATAGACATCGTGCGGTGACGCGTCTTCGACATTTTTGATGGCGCGCCGCAGTCGTACGTTGGCAGGTTGTAAGGAACTTAGAATACCGGCACGAACGGTGTTCAATGCGCCATCCAAGATCGGTAATTTGCTCATATCAAGCGACACATCGACCCCGGAACCCTTGATCATTTCAACCATATGACCAAGTAGACCAAAACCCGTAATGTCGGTACATGCGTGTGCGCCATGCGCGTATACACATTCTCCAGCAACGCGATTGGACAGCATCATTGAATCCAAAGCACCGTCGATCCATCGACCTTTGGCCTTTTGTTGCATGTCTGCCGCGAACAACGTGCCTGTACCAAGGGGCTTGGTCAGCACCAGTAGGTCACCCGGCACCATGCCCCCTTTGCGGAGAATTTTTTCACGGTCAGCGAGGCCGTTGACTGCAAAACCCAGCGCTAGCTCTGCGCCTTCGCTGGTGTGACCACCGACGAGCGATGTGCCAGCTTCGTTCAGGACTTCTATGGCGCCGCTCATCATTTGGTGGATGGTGTCTTCGACTTTTGTTTCGATGCCATAGGGAACAGTTGCAATGGCGAGCGCAGATTGTGCCTCGGCGCCCATGGCGAAAATATCACTGAGTGAATGGTTTGCCGCGACTTTGCCGAAGATGTAAGGGTCATCGATGAACGCTCGGAAGTAATCGACAGTGTGCAACATGACCTTACCGCTCGGCACCTCCACCACAGCCGCGTCATCGGGTTCATGCAATCCGACTAGAACATCATCACGCTGGGTAGGTTGGAGGTTAGATAAAGCCCGCGTTAATGCGTTTGCGCCGACCTTGGCACCACAGCCGCCACAGCGCATGGCGATGGCTGAGATTTCCGTCAGCGTGTCCTGATCTGCTAGGCCCGCATGACGTGTAGGGTCAATCTGTTCCTTTGGCATATCTGGGAATTCGGCATACTTCGCCATCCAGCGGCGATCGATCCAATCTTTCCACGTCCAGACAAATTTTCCTTCAAAGGCCCGTCCTCCCCGGGTTGCGATTGCATACTGGTCGCCCGTACTGATAAGCGCCAGGGCGCGCTTTTGTGGGTTAAACGGCTTGAGTTCCTTGCCCGTCAACATACGACGTAGATTATCTGCAAGCGGTTTGCCCTGGCGTACAGCATAAACCCCAGCTTTTTCACGAGGATGATTAAGGACGTTTGCAACATCCCCAACAGCGAAGATATCGCTGTGCGATGTGAGTTGGAGGCTATCTCTGACCGTGACGAAACCGCGATCATCAACGTCCAAACCTGAATCTTTAAGCCAATCTGGTGCACTGGCACCGGTGATCAACAACGTTTCATCCAGTTCGATGGTGTCACCGTTGGATAGCGTTAGCACCTTTTTTTCGATACGCGACGCTTCGACGCCGATGTGGACATTGACACCGCGCGAGTCGAGGACACGCTGAAATCTTTGGGCAACATCATCAGAAAAACTGGGCAGAATACGCGTCGACTTGCTGACCAAATGAAACTCGAACATCTCATCATTTTTACCCGCATCTCGTATCATGTTCTGCAATCGATATTGGATCGCAAGGATCATTTCGACCCCAGCAGCACCTGCACCGATAACACCGATTCGATGCGGGCCGGATTGTGACATCACGCGCCGCAGTAACTCCTGCCACTTATCGACGAAGCGGTTGATCGGCTTCACTGGAACGCTGTATTCGTCGGCACCAATAACACTTTGCATCTGCGGCCTGGATCCGATGTTGATAGACAGTATGTCGTACGGCACCGGCGGGCGGTTCGCGCAGATGACCTGTTTGTTATGTGTGTCAATTTTGATCGCCGCATCATGGAATAGCCGCGCACCGGCGAATTGCGAAAGCGGGCGCAAGTCTACATGCGCCTCATCATAATCATAGTGCCCGGCAACGAATCCTGGCAGCATACCAGAGTACGGCGTGTGCACATCGCGGGCAATCATGGTCAACCGAACACCCGGCTGGGGTTTCATCCCGAAGCTTTTTAAAACCGCAACATGGCTGTGGCCACCACCTATAAGAACCAAGTCTTTGAGGACGATATCTTGTTTTGATTCCATTAAATATGCCTGTCACATGGTCTTGGATAACGGTTGGGTATTGCGACCCGGTCGAGCAACGCCAGAGAGGGTTATAGGTCGAGGCTTGATAACGTGCGAGTTTGTCACGCACTCGAAAACCTACTGTCGATAAAGATACTCGATATTGCAATACCGGGGTTTCGGAGGCTTCTAAAAAGCCCGTCTATTGATGGAGGGCATTTACTCAGGGATCACCCTGCGGTCCCATCGCTTTGCAACCTATTGAATTTTGGACTAATTCTGATCGCTCTTGCCAATGTAATGCCTTCAGGAGTTTGACGTATGGATATATCTGCGCGCGGCTATGTAAATCCGGATTTGCTCTGGTCGCCCGAGACATTGCATGACCAGTTAGAGCGCCCCAACATTAAAATTATCGATACGCGGCCCGCTGAAGAATTTGCGAAATCGCGTATACCCGGTGCGCGGCATTTTGATCTCTACTTTGTGAATACCTATGATACGGACCCGGTGCCGTTAAATTCCTTTGCGAAAATGTGGGCGGACATGTTGGGTTGGCGTGGCGTAGCAGAGACCGACACCATCGTTTTCTACGGAGACTTTACAGATATGTGTGCCGCCCGTGGGTTTTGGTTCGCAGAATATCTGGGGCATCCAGATTTGCACGTTTTGGACGGTGGTATTTCGGCTTGGATTAAGGCTGGACTGCCGTTGGGGACATTAAGTGACCCACCAAAGCCAACAAAGTTTAAACCCCGCCTGATCAATGAAAAAGTGGCGACGCGCGAAGATGTGTTGAGCGCTATTGATAATCCCGAATGCATCATCGTTGATAACCGCAGCCATGAAGAATTCATCGGGACAGATCAAAGAGCACGGCATGGCGGCGCGATTCCATCGGCACGTCACAGGGACTGGGTTGACCTATACGACGACAGACGTGGCTGTATGAAAGACGCGAAACAATTATCGGATGCTTTCTTGTCCGTAGATGCGCATCCCGATAAGGATATCATCGTTTATTGTAATACCGGCTACAGATCGGCACATGCATACCTTGCTTTACGACTTCTAAATTATCCACGCGTTCGTAATTACGTTGGGTCTTGGCAAGAATGGGGAAACCGAGATGACGTGCCCATAGAATCTCGAGGATAAAAGTTCAGGTTACACTCCATAATTTTAAAAATGTACCTGAGTGTCTTCTACGTGCAGTTTTTGTGGCAACGGAAAGCTATAAATTCCGCCAGTGAATTTGATTGGTCGACAAATGATCAGTTGCATCTTCTAATATAGGACTAACGAATAATCTGTGCCTTCAACGCTTCCACAATATATGGATGCATGAGTGATCTTCGATAATTGTGTCCCGCCCCGGGAACTTCAATGTACATTGCATCAACCCCAGCATTATTAGCGCGCTCAATATAGTCTTTAGCTAAGTAAGGTTGCGTGTTGCTATCGTTTTCACCGGTAATTGCGATAACCTTGGTTGATTTAGGTAACTTCTGCACGTAGTCGACCGGAGATTCTGCGCCCAGGTAAGGGCGTCGGTCATTGTAGTCCCGCCATGCTGGCACATCGCATGGGCATGCCAATAAAATGAGACCATCGACAAGTGGCGCGGCGCGTCCTGCCATCACGCCAGAGATCGCGGCGCCGCCCGAGTGGCCAAACATCACCACGCGCGAGACATTGTGTTTCAGTTTTAATGCGGCAACCGCGGCAGCTATATCGTCATTTTCCAAGCCGTTGTATCGATTGTCCCGGTCTTGTTGAAGAGTTGCCTTGCCTGAGGACGTCTTGCCGCCACCTGAATAACCTGGCCGCATCATGGCGACCCCAATGGCACCCTCTTATGCAGCATCTTCGGCAATGGAGAATGCATAATCAGCAGGGCCGCCTCGTGAGAGATCCCCGTGAAGCACGACAACCAATGTAGATGGAGCGGCCGTTGCAGGCATAAATGTCTCTAAGGCGAAACAGTCTTGGCTGCCTTTCACCCAGTTTTTTACGTCTGCGACCGGGCAATTCTCGCTTGTTGATGCAGTGGTTTGGCTCGCCGCCAAGAAAACAAGTGAGAGAGTGATCACGCCAAAAGATATCTTACGGAGCATAGGGTCGAACCTTTGTGACTTATGGAGAGAATGCTCAGTCAATCATCCTCAACAATGGCGATGTCGACGAAGAGAGAACTAGCACTGTTTTCGAGAGCATCGCGAAAATCGTCTTCAGACAATCCATCAGGTAAACGGACTTTGGTATCGGCTACAAAAAGCGGCTCGCCGCTGACAGGGGCGGAGTCCAAACGAGTTTCCATCTCCTCGACACTGGCACCGAGGCTGGCGATTGTGCGTGAGAGTTCGTGTACGATTCCCTTTTGATCGGGGCCTTGGATTTCAAAATTGATGACAGGGCTAGTCGCTGGTGCGCTAGCATCGGTGTTTTTCACCATGATTTCGAAGTCATCTTTTTTAAGCGCGTCCAGCGCGTCACATAAGGCGTTAGCATTGACCTCGGAGACATTTATGCGAATGACGCCCGTAAAGGTCTCCGCGAGATGGGCCATCCGGCTCTCGAGCCAGTTACCGCTATTCTCAGAAACAATAGCCGCAAGTTGTTCGACAACGCCCGGACGATCTCGGGAAATGAATGCAATGATGAGTTCTTTCGTCATGATGGTTTCTTACCCCCCGGCTTTAGAGAAAGGGCTTACCACAACTTTTGGTTGCCATCGCTATGTTTGTTTTGTTTTGATATAGTTATGTTGGCCGAGGTAAAGGTCATTTGCTAGCCAAATATCCGGTTCTCACGAAGCTTTAGCACACGGGAGGAAGCGATGCGGTTAAGTCATTCCATAGGGGCAGTATTCGGTTTTCTGTGTGCAGGGTTCGCGCTCACAGCGACGACCCAGGCGGATCAGCTTCAATATTTCAAAATTGGCTCTGGTTCGAAAGGGGGCGTGTATTACCCCATCGCCTATGGTATCGCGTCCTCGATTTCAAACCCACCTATGTCAAAAAGTTGCGCGCAGGGTGGGAACTGCGGCGTTCCTGGTCTGGTCGCATCTGCTGAACCTACAAAAGGGTCTGTCGCCAATGTCGAGGGGCTCACGAACGAGACTTTCCACGCCGGCATTGTGCAATCAGATGTTGCCTATTGGGCCTATACCGGGACAGGTCCATTTCGGACACGCAAGAGAAATGAAAATTTGTGTGCAGTCGCGAGTCTCTACAACGAGGCATTTCATCTGGTGCGATCAAGTTCGGCATCCATTGAAGACGTCGCGGACCTTAAAGGTAAACGTGTTGCCCTGGGCGCACCAGGATCGGGGGCATTGATTGGTGCGCAATTGGTCGTTCGTGCGTATGGGTTTGCAGAGAATAAAGATTTTCAAATGATCGAAGCAGATTTCCAATCAGCGCAGAAAATGCTGGCAGCTGGACAGATTGATGCGTTTGCATATGTCACAGCTTTCCCCAATGCGGCTATTAAAAAAATGGCAGAAACCACCGGCGCGGGGATTGTTTCAGTGTCCGGCAAAGGCTGAGATAAAATGGTTAAACGCTTTCCTTTTTATACAGCGGAAGAAATCCCCGCGGGTACATATGCTGGGCAAGACAAGGACAAGAAGACGCTTGCTGTCCCAGCTTTGTGGATTTCAAGAAAATCAGTGCCTGATGATAAGATGTATAAGGTAACGAAGGCGTTTTGGAAAAATGCTGCGACCCGGGGCATCATGGATAAAGCCCATCAGCGCGGTCAAAATGTGACGCTTAGAACAGCCTTCAAGGGCGTTTCGATCCCTTACTGTGATGGTGCGAAACGTTTCTATAGGGAAATCGGTAAACTGCGTTAGGACGAGCGCCTGACGAGAGCTATTTGGCCTATATACGGGCGAGTGTAATCCGGAAGAAGCTGCTGCCGTCTTTGGCGAATTCTAGAGTGAGATCACCGTTCATGGCGCGCATGATCGCGCGACTGATAGGCAGGCCCAATCCTGCACCCTGATTGCTGCCCGCACTCGAGCCACGCGCGAATTTTTCGAATACACTTGATGACTCTTCGCGCGATACGCCGCCGCCATTATCAATGACATCAATAAATATGAACATTTCAGTCGCATGTGTTCGGACATGAATTTCAGGTTCGACTGAGGCGTTATACTTAACGGCATTTGATAGAATGTTTATCAGAACCTGACGTAAGCGATCATCATTCGCACTCGTCTTCACACCTTTAATATCCCCGGTGACTTCAAGCGATACGCCCGCTTTGTGCGTAATGCCGGATATAGTATCGATGGCGCGCATGACCGCGATGTGCGCCTCGACCTCTTCAAGGATCAATTCCGTCCGGCCAGCTTCTAGGATACTAATGTCGAGAATTTCATCAAGCAATCTCGTTAGACGGATGCTCTCGTCGTGAATAATGGACAAAAACCGAGATGATGTTTCCGGCGGTGTATCTTTGTTTTCGAGCAAAATTTCGGCAAAAGAACGAACCGATGTCATTGGCGTACGGAGTTCATGGCTCACCTGACTGAGGAATTCATCTTTTTGGGCATCCAAGGTACGTAGTCGTTCGTTGACCACACGAAGCTGTCGCGCCGTGCGTTCCAAGGCGGCGGATTTTTCGGCGAGTTGCCGGGATGTCTCAATCAACTCTTGGGTCTCGTCGGCAATGTTGATCAATTCATTCATACCGACGGTTTGCCCGCCTGCAATTCGGGTCACCATGGCGTGGGCCGACGCGGCACCAATTGAACCTGCAAGTTCTCGCTCTAGTCGAGCAACGACGGAATCTGTTGGATGAGGTAAGCCGCGACTGATCCCTTGGGCCAATGCCATTTCATCAAATAGATCCCGGGCCGGTTGCGTCCCCAAAATGCGCTGCGCCAAAATAAACAAATCTTCGGACTCAGCGGTACCTGCGGTTTGTGTGGTGGGTGCGCCCCCTGCCGATCTATAAACATCGACAAACAAAGTCCCTTGTAGGCGCTCTAAAATGCCTGGTTGAGTGAAGCATGATACCACGATAAAAAGGAGTGCGTTGACGCCGACGCTCCAAATTACGGCATGGACGAGGGGGTCTAGCCCGGTCAACCCTAATAGTGCTTGCGGCCGTAATATATCTAACCCCCAGGGGCCATTGGCCAACGCGTCTGAACTGAGAATAAAATGTCCGCCAAAGCTGGGCAGGAACAGTGTGTACGCCCACAAACCGGCACCCGCGACAAGTCCGGCAATCGCACCCAGGCGAGTCGCGCCGCGCCAGAATATTCCGCCCACCAGGCTTGGGAGAAACTGAGCGACACCGACAAACGCGATCAAGCCGATCGCAGCCAACGCCTCGGAACCACCGCTGACGTAGAAGTACAAGAAGCCCAACCCCAAGATGACTGCAATGCTGACCCTGCGCGAAATCAAAAGCAAATTTCTTACGTCACCACTCACCGCATGATTGGCCGCTAAAAGTCTTAGCGCGATTGGCATCACGATATGGTTCGAAACCATTGTTGAAACAGCGATGGCTGCGACGATGACCATGGATGTTGCTGAGGAAAATCCACCAAGGAAGGCAAACAGTGCGAGTTCATCTCTCTCGGTCGCTAAGGGCAAGGTTAGAACGTATAAATCTGGGTTTGCATCCGGGGGCATAACTTTCAGGCCCACCAAGGCAATGGGCATAATGAAAATCGTCATGCCGAATAAATACAGAGGAAACAGCCATGACGCGGTGGCGAGTTGTTTTTCCTCAATGTTTTCGACAACTGTGACTTGGAACTGCCGGGGCAGACAAATTATAGCCGTCGCCGACAAGAACGTTAAGATAATCCAGCGCGGCCCAAAGATATCATCGCCGCCCTGGATGACTTCGTTTGGTACATTTGCAAAAACGTCAGCGAACCCATCTGCCACAAAATAAGTTGCGTAGACGCCGACCGCAATCAGCGCCAATAACTTTACAACGGCCTCTAAAGCAATGGCTGCGACGACACCGTGATGGCGTTCATTGGCATCCAGGTTTCGTGTGCCGAACAAAATAGTGAATAGCGCCATACCAGCAGCGATCCAAAATGCCGTCGTTACACTGTCGGCACCAACCGCGATGATTTGATAACTTCTGGTAACAGATTGAAGTTGTAGCGCGATGTATGGCGTGGTCGCGGTGACTGCAATAAGGGTGACCAATACCGCGAGGCTGGAACTTTTGCCGTACCGCGACGAAATTAAATCCGCGATGGATGTGATACGATGCGCCCGCCCAATACGGACTAATTTTCTGAGCAGCCACCACCATCCGACAAAGACGAGTGTGGGGCCCAGATAGATTGTGATGAATTCAAGACCGTTACGGGCTGCGGAGCCGACCGCCCCATAAAATGTCCAAGACGTGCAGTAAACAGATATCGATAGGGTGTAGATAACTGGCGAATGGAGCCAATTGATCGGTCGTTCGCGTGTGCGCTGATCTACGATGAATGCGACGGCGAAAAGTAGCACAACATAAGCTAGACAGGCGGCGAGGAGAATGTTGACCGAGAGCATCAGTCTGATCCGGACGCTTTATCATTATCATTGCTTTGAAGCGATTTATCTTCATCCCGCAGGCGCGGACTGATGATTACAGCCCCAAGAATAAGGAACGCCCAAACGGAAAACATATAGAAAACGGTATAAGGAATTCCGAAAATGTGGCCTTCGAAAAGAGACGTTCGGACAATTGGCGGCATGAGCAGCACGAAGCCAACGACCAGCAATGCGAAGGATTTGTCGCGGGTTTTACGCCTTGATAGCTGAAGATCGGAGTTCCCCGCCATAATTAATCCCCGGTCAATACTACGGCTTAATTACGCGTCCGCCTGACCACTGGTTAACTTATTAATCGCTTCGACGATCTCAGCATTGGCAAATGGCTTGGTGATGAAGATATCTGCGCCTACGTCCATGGCGGTTTCCCTATCTTCGCGTTGTCCCTTTGCTGTCAACATCAGCGTTGGCAGGCCTTTTGTTCGATCATCTGACCGCAAACGACGAAGGACCTCGTACCCATCCAATTCGGGCAACATAACATCCAAGACCAGCACATCTGGCACGTTGTCCAATGCAGACTCTAATGCTGCGCGCCCATCGGTCTCAACATCAACCTGATAACCAGCGCGTTCCAATAAGAAAGTCAGTGACTCAACAATATGCGGTTCGTCTTCCGCGAGCAGTACCCGAATGCTCATTTCCACCATTCCTCCCAGTCTGTATCCGTCTTACGCGGATATCTGATATAATTAGACGTTATCTTTGGCTTCGCTTCAACTTCCGAGTTGAATTATTCAATAAGGGGGTCTTCAACGCGATGATCACATGTGAAGCGTGGGCACGTCCGACAACTGGGGCCAACCTCCTCAACTGAGACGAAACCATCGGGGGCGTACACGGTCAAAGGTACTTCTTCTTCTCTGATAGACAGCATGTCAGTGACATAGTGTCTTGGCTTTCCAAAACCAATTTGCCCGACATGACGAGCCCTAGCCACAAACACGAAACGTGCACCTGATGGAAAAACCGTCCGCTGACGGATGACAGTTTCTGGTGACTGCTGGGCCCTGTACAAAACCCAAAGGGGGCAGGCAGGTGCATAACGAGGCACGTTCAATCCCTCTACGCCTAGCATTTCAATTATCGACCCGGCAGCATTTGAACAGATGTACCCAAACTTTGGGATGCTGGCACCGGACTTGAGAGCTGTCAGTCTGTGACAAACAGTCTCTACTTCGGCTGAAAATTTCTCGGCGAGGCTTTCGATATCAAATAGTTGGCGTTTCGCCTCGTTTTCGAACTCTTCCATCGGCAGAATCACTGCGCCAATGGCGTAGTTTCGAAGCATCCGAACCGCCCGCTTCCTCGCTGCGGCAGTTTCGATTTCCGACTGGTCGTTCACGAACTCTTCTATAAACTTTCCAAGTTTATCTTCACAAAGGGCTTCAGCATTGGCGCGTCGCGACAAAGGCTGCGTCTCTGTTAAGAGTTCTGAAAGTGCACGCGTCGCATCCTCAATTTCTTCGAACCGGTTTTCTCGTGCGCTAAAAAGCGCTTCGACTTCGTCGATGGGTGTAATCGATCTATCGGTATCTTCCGATCGGTCCAGATAAACGGATAGGGCCTCGCCGATATCCGAAAGGGCGATTGTTTCCTCGTAAATGATTGAATTGAATCGATCGCGATGATCATCTGTGACATCTGGGTAGTCATTCAGAATCTCTGATGCCGAACGGACCGATGCGATCCGGGTCAACATGCGGTGCACGGTTTCATTAAGAAACGGATCATTGGACAGCCGATCGGACAAGCTGGCAACTCGTGCAGTTGCATCTTGTTCTGATTTCGCGACCGCAGCCAAGGTCTTCGCCCAACCTGGAAATCGCCCTATTAGTTCACTGATGCGATCTCTCTCAATACCAATTTCATTGAATGCAGGGGCCAAAGAAATCTCATTGAGCGACTGCAGCAATTTCTGCTCCGAAACGTCATCTAAATCGGCAAGAGTTAGTCCCAAGGCATCTGCCACACGCCGAAGCAGGCCACCCGCAATTCGGCGTTTGTTCCATTCAATCAAATTGAGATAGGGCGCTGAAATGCCAACCTGACGCGCGAGTTCAGCCTGCGTTAGTCCTAGCTCGCGTCGACGTTGGCGAATTCGGGTCCCAATAATGGCGCTGAGCATAAGTCTAAATACCCCTTATTTTTCAAGGGTTTTTGCATCTGCGTTGTCAATCATTTACAATTTTGCAAATGCATTTAAATTAAAATTTACAAAAAAATACAATAAAGTCAATATGTTATTTACTACTTGACAAAAAGCTGACATGATCCCGCCGCTGAGTAGATTAATATGCCAGCCTCTGGGAGAGCGTCATCACTAGTGATCCCCATTTGGGGTCTTCCAAAAATCGATAGTGTTAACACGGGAGTCGAAACTTATGAAAAAGCTAGAAATTAGCCGTCGCGGTCTTTTGAAAGGCACAGCGGCAGCTGGTGTGGGTCTTGCCACACCAACTATTTTCCCCAGCCAATCTTGGGCTGGTTTTACGAACGAGCCAAAGGGTGGCAGTGTAACCCTGGGCTTTAACGTTCCGCAATCTGGTCCATACGCAGATGAGGGTGCGGACGAACTTCGTGCTTATGAGCTTGCTGTTGAGCATCTCAACGGTGGTGGTGATGGTGGTATGTTAAATACCTTCTCATCCAAAGCACTTAATGGTTCCGGTATCCTCGGTAAGAAGGTCGAGTATGTCACAGGTGACACACAGACCAAGTCCGATGCTGCTCGTGCATCTGCGAAGTCGATGATCGAAAAAGACGGTGCTGTGATGATCACCGGTGGTTCTTCATCCGGTGTTGCTGTTGCTGTGCAGGCTCTTTGCCAAGAAGCTGGCGTCATCTTCATGGCTGGCCTGACCCACTCTAATGATACGACGGGTAAAGATAAGAAAGCCAACGGCTTCCGTCATTTCTTCAACAGCTATATGTCTGGTGCTGCATTGGCGCCGGTGCTGAAGAATGCATATGGTGCCGATCGTAAAGCTTATCACCTGACGGCTGACTACAACTGGGGTTATACCACAGAGCAGGCCATCAAAGAATCCACTGAGGCAATGGGTTGGGAAACAGTGCAAACGGTTAAAACACCTTTGGCACAAACTGACTTCTCATCATACATCACGCCAGTTCTGCAATCCGATGCAGACGTCTTGGTTCTGAACCACTACGGCGGCAACATGGTGAACTCTTTGACCAACGCTGTTCAGTTTGGTCTGCGTGATCGTATGGTCAACGGCAAACAGTTCGAAATCATCGTTCCATTGTATTCTCGCCTGATGGCGAAAGGTGCTGGTGCTAACGTTAAAGGCATCTTTGGTTCGACGAACTGGCACTGGTCCTTGCAGGATGAAGGCTCCAAAGCTTTCGTTAAATCCTTCGGTACCAAGTATGGCTTCCCACCGTCACAGGCGGCTCACACGACGTATGTTCAGTGCTTGCTCTATGCGGATGCTGTTCAGCGTGCTGGTAGCTTCAACCCGTGTTCTGTTGTTGAAGCGCTTGAAGGCTTCAAGTTTGACGGCATGGGGAACGGCCCGACCTTATATCGTGCCGATGACCACCAGTGCTTCAAAGACGTGCTGGTTGTGAAAGGGAAAGAAAACCCAAGCTCTGAGTTCGACCTTCTCGAGATCGTCGAAGTCACACCTGTTGAGCAGGTTACTTATGCACCAGATCACCCGCAGTTTGCGGGCGGTCAGTTGGGTAAATGTAACCCAGGTGCCTAAGACTAACTAACGAACTACAAATCCCTGGCCGTGCGTTCTGCGCACGGCCAGTTGGGGGAAGCGGTGTCGCCATGGATGCAATAATACTTCAAATTCTAAACGGCTTGGATAAGGGAAGTGCTTACGCACTGATCGCGCTTGGCCTTACACTTATTTTCGGCACATTGGGTGTTGTGAACTTTGCGCACGGCGCTTTGTTCATGTTAGGGGCATTCTGTGCGGTTACACTCAATGTGATCTTAACGGCATCCTCCGTGACTATTGATCCAACAAAAACGGATTTCCTTGGCAACCCGTTGAAAGTCGAAACCCCCTATGTGGAAACGTGGTTCGGCCCAGAAATTGGGATGGCGATCATCGATTGGTCGGTGCCGCTCGCGATCGTCTTTGCAATTCCAATTATGATTTTTGTCGGCCTCGCGATGGAGCGCGGACTGATTAAATATTTCTACAAGCGCCCCCATGCAGATCAGATTTTGGTCACATTCGGTTTGGCAATCGTCCTGCAGGAAATCATCAAGTATTTTTACGGAGCGAACCCAATTCCGACGCCTGCGCCTTCAAGCATGCAGGGCAGTTTTGATTTTGGTGTGTTGGTCGGTTTCGATGCGGGATCGATTATTTACCCCTACTGGCGGCTTGTTTACTTCTTCTTTGCGGCCGTGGTGATCGGCGGCGTCTTCGCTTTCCTCAAATATACAACGTTTGGCATGGTCGTCCGCGCTGGTATGGCAGACCGCGAAACGGTCGGCCTGCTCGGTATCAACATCGATAAACGATTCACGATCATGTTTGCCATCGCAGCATGTGTTGCGGGTTTGGCCGGTGTCATGTACACGCCGATTAACTCGCCCAACTATCACATGGGGATGGACTTCCTCGTGCTGTCCTTTGTTGTTGTTGTTGTCGGTGGGATGGGGTCGCTCGGCGGCGCTGTTGCTGCGGGCTTCTTGCTCGGGGTTCTTGAATCCTTTGCATCGATGGCGCAAGTCGTCGACTTACTGCCTGGTATCAACCAGATCATAATTTACCTTGTTGCCATAATCATTCTTCTCACGCGTCCGCGTGGTTTGATGGGCCGCAAGGGTGTGATGGAGGATTAAGCGATGTTGGGTCTAAACGAAAAAGATAAAAAGCTATTTTTGATCGTCATCGCGATCACTCTGCTTGCACCATTTATCCTTAACCCCTTCCCAGAAGGATCTGAGTTGGCGCAGTTCAACGCAGGTTATCCTGATCTGATGCAGCGCTTCATGATCTTTGGTATCTTCGCTATCGGGTTTAATATCCTCTTCGGTCTGACAGGGTATCTCAGCTTCGGGCACGCAGCCTTCTTGGGTGTCGGCTCTTATGCTGGGGTCTGGATGTTGAAACTTCTCTCTATGAATGTGGTTCCAGCCATCATCCTGTCCGTTGTGATCGCAGGGCTGTTCTCTTGGCTGGTGGGCTATATTTCGCTGCGACGTTCAGGGATTTATTTCTCAATCCTGACACTGGCGTTCGCACAGATGTCTTTCGCCTTGGCTTACTCGGTTCTGACGCCGATCACCAATGGTGAAACCGGTTTACAACTAGCTCTCGATGATCCGCGTATCCTGGGGGTTTCACAGGTCAATGGTTCGATCCCGCCAACCAATTTCTTTGGGTTGGAAATGCGAGATGGGTTTGAACTTGCACTTGGGTCGTGGTTGTTCACATTCAATGTAGGTTTCTATCTCTGCGCAATCATCATGCTGGTGGCATTCTACATTTCGATCCGTATCTTCCGGTCACCCTTTGGGATGATGTTGCGGGCGGTGAAGACCAATCAGCAACGTCTACGCTATACAGGTAAAAGTCCGAAGCCATACACCCTGACAGCGTTTGTGATCTCTGGCATGTACGCTGGTCTTGCCGGTGGTTTGATGGTTGCGATGGACCCACTTGCTGGCGCGGAACGGATGCAATGGACAGCATCAGGCGAGGTTGTCTTGATGACCATCCTCGGTGGTGCAGGTACGCTCCTTGGACCACTCTTGGGTGCAGGTGTGATCAAGTACTTTGAGAACATCTTTTCCAAAATCAACGACAAGATCCTTTACGAATGGTTCTCGTTTATGCCGGATGCGATGCAGGATGCGTTTGTCTTCATGATCCACCCATTCATCGGTAAAGGTTGGCATCTGACTCTTGGTATCATGTTCATGCTCGTCGTGATCTTCTTGCCGGGTGGTGTTGTCGAAGGTGGCCAGAAAATTGGCCGACTGTTTAAACGTAAGTCTGGCGACAAAAACCAAGACAACAAAGCCGCACCGTCGGCATCCTCAGCGGATTAAGGAGCAAAATCATGGGTATCCTTCAAGTCAATGGGGTCAATAAGCGGTTCGGCGGCTTAAAAGCGTTGCACGAGGTCAATATCGATGTCGAAGAAGGCAAGGTCCACGCGATCATCGGCCCGAATGGCGCCGGTAAATCAACGTTGTTGAACTGCTTTATCGGTCGGCTAATGCCCGACACTGGGACAGTGACATTCGACGGAAAATCTTTGCTTGGCATTGAACCGCACGAAATTAATCAGATGGGCGTGAGCCGAGTTTTCCAAACACCTGAGATTTTTGGTGATTTGACACTTTTGGAAAATGTTATGATCCCGGCATTTGCGAAACGGGATGGCGCCTTTAAGGTCAATGCCTTCGTACAGGTCGAAAACGAAACTGAGATCAAAGATAAGGCGATGGCCCTGCTAGAAGATGTCGATTTGGCATCTAAGGCGGACACATCATCTGCAGAGTTATCACGTGGTGATAAGCGTCGCCTCGAATTGGCTATGTGTTTGGTCCAAGACCCTAAACTGTTATTGCTCGATGAACCGACAGCCGGTATGGCGCGCGCGGACACAAACAATACAATCGATCTGATGAAGAAAATCGCTTCAACAGGTATGACGATGGTTGTCATTGAACACGATATGCACGTTGTCTTTTCGCTGGCCCAGAAGATTTCTGTTTTAGCGCAAGGTACGGTGATCGTCGAAGATCTTCCAGAAAACATTAAAGGCAACCCGAAGGTCCAAGAGGCCTACTTGGGCGGGGCGCACCTCTAGGTCGCCAACGCTGAAACTCTTGGATCTCATGGAGAGCAATTATGACAACTGAAAATGAAACACTTTTAAACAATGATCACCTCGGTGGCGCTAAAGCTCCCGGCGTGGCGCCAACCCTGACCACCGGCGGTCAGCCAGCTTTCTTTTCTTGCTGGGATATCCATGCTTACTACGGTGAAAGCTATATCGTACAAGGTGTAAGTTTTGATATTCGCGAAGGTGAAATCGTCGCACTTTTGGGCCGGAACGGTGCGGGTAAAACCTCGACACTGCGCGCGATCTCACGGGTCGATAATCCACAATTACGCCAGGGGGAAATCTGGCTTGATCATCAGCCTTTGCATGAGATGAAATCCTTTCAGGCATCCCAGCTTGGTATCGGATTGGTACCAGAGGATCGCCGGATCATCCAAGGGCTTACCGTCGAAGAAAATCTGAAGCTTGCCCAGATCGCGCCACCACACGGCTGGTCAATTGAGCGGATTTACGATTTGTTTCCGCGTCTTGGGGAACGAAAGAATCAAGAGGGGACGACCCTTTCGGGGGGCGAGCAGCAAATGCTCGCGATTGGGCGCACGTTGGCACGTGATGTGAAACTTTTATTGTTGGACGAACCTTACGAGGGTTTGGCGCCGGTTATTGTTCAAGAAATTGAAAAGACATTGGAGCAGATCAAAACTCTTGGGATGACAACAGTGATCGTTGAGCAGAACGCGATTGCAGCTCTGCATCTTGCTGATCGAGCGATTATTCTGGAAACAGGAAAAGTTGTCTTCGATGGTAAAGCGCAAGACGTCTTGGAAGATGCCGATTTGAGACAGCAATATTTGGCCATCTAGCCAGGAAAATTACTGAGTGCTTTCATGTCAAAGGACAATCCCGACTCACCTCAGATACTAGGACTAAATACTAAGGTCGAAGAAGACTTCGTTATGCCCCTGACTGCAATTAGAGGTGCGTTGGAGCTGCTTCGCGATTTCCCCGATCTTGAGACGGATAAACGCCAACGGTTTGTTGCGTCTGCATTGCATGAATGTGCACGTTTGGAAGACGGAATAGAACAGCTTGCTGAGAGTGTGTATGAGGCTGGACGTCGAGCTCTAGAGTCCGAAAACGGCACCGTCGCAAAGATAGTTACGAACGAGCATGCGCATCGTGTCCAAATTCATGAGGATTTGGAGACCGTTGAGATTGATTTCGCAGATCTTCATTTTACCGATTCAGAGACTGTAAACGCGGTTTATGATGCCATCGAAATGACGGTCTCTTCGACTGACAGAAGGTGGTACTTTATCGTCAATCATGCAGGTTGCCGTGTGTGGCCAGAAGCATGGGTGGCGTTTGCACATAGAGGCAAGAAGATCAATTTCATGTATTCCTTGGGCACCGTGCAATTTGAAACGGGTCGCGCTATCCCAGAAAATCAAAAATTCCGCCGCAATTCGGGCGGCGTAGAGGTCCTAGAAACGGCGACACGTGAAGACGCACTTGCGTTGATTGCTGATTTTAAATCGTAGCGCTAACATAAATCTCTAAGATTTTTTAGACTCTTGTATAGCGCTGACGTCTTTCGTATTCACGCTTAGTAGTCGATAGGATTTGTCATGGTCAAATATGTGCTGGCGATTGATCAGGGGACGACATCCTCCAGAGCGATTTTGTTCGATCAAAATTTACAACCAGTTGCGGTTGATCAGCGAGAGTTCCCGCAACATTTTCCTGACTCTGGCTGGGTAGAACATGACCCAGAAGATATCTGGTCATCGACGCTGGATGTTTGCCGTGGGGTCATTAGCCGCAATGGCGCGCAACCAACGGAAATCGCCGCGATTGGGATCACCAACCAGCGTGAAACGACTGTGGTTTGGGATCGCGAGACCGGCCAACCCATTCACAACGCGATCGTTTGGCAAGATCGACGAACCTCTGAGCAGTGCGCAGCCCTAAAAGACGCGGGCCATGAGGCGTCGGTCACATCAAAAACGGGGCTGCTATTAGATCCATATTTCTCGGGTACGAAGGTGGCTTGGATTTTGGAGAATGTAGAGGGGGCCCGTGCAGCCGCCCACTCTGGCAAATTGGCCTTTGGGACTATTGATACATTCTTGCTGTGGCGACTGACAGAGGGTCGTGTCCACGCGACCGATGCGACCAATGCCAGCCGGACCATGTTGTACAATATCCATACCGGCGCATGGGACGATACGCTTCTTGAACTCCTTAATGTGCCTAGAAGTGTGCTGCCTGACGTTCACGATACGGCGCACTATTTCGGTGATTCTGCAGAAACGCATTTCGGCACCCCGATTCCGATTGCAAGCATGCTTGGTGATCAACAAGCGGCCACAGTCGGCCAGGCGTGTTTTCAACCTGGCATGATGAAATCGACGTATGGAACTGGATGTTTTGCACTGCTAAATACTGGATCTGAGGCCATTAGTTCCCAAAACAGATTGCTGACGACCATTGCATATCAATTAGACGGTGTTCCGACATATGCGCTTGAGGGGTCCATCTTTGTCGCCGGTGCCGCAGTGCAATGGTTACGTGATGAGATGGGATTAATTGCCGATGCCGCAGAGTCTGGTGAATTGGCTGCGTTGGCGGATGAAAACCAGTTGGTCTATTTGGTCCCCGCATTCGTGGGTATGGGCGCGCCCTATTGGGATGCAGAATGCAGGGGTGCGATCTTTGGCCTAACACGGGCGAGCGGCCCAAAGGAATTGGCAAAGGCGGCATTAGAGAGTGTCTGCTATCAAACGCGTGACTTGTTAGAAGCCATGCAGCGGGATTGGGGACAGTCTGGGGAAACGGTATTACGTGTTGACGGTGGCATGGTGGCATCTGATTGGACTATGCAACGATTGTCAGATTTGTTGCCAGCCGTTGTGGAGCGGCCCCTTAACGCGGAAACGACGGCATTGGGTGCCGCGTATTTGGCGGGCATGAAGGTTGGATTTTACCCATCTCTTGATGAGTTCGCTGCGACCTGGAAATGTGATCATCGCTACATTCCATCCCTTGACGAGTCTGAAAGGGCGCAATTGTATGCTGGCTGGCAAGACGCTGTTCGCCGAACATTGATCTGATCGGGTTGTCAGCTTCGTATCAGATTATAAGTTTATGAGTTGACGACAGGGCATGAATGACCGAAACCCTGCCCTTCCAAACTTGCTAAAGATGATGAACGGCTTGTAGTAAATGGATAAACGCAAAACAGAGGGATACGTGTTCCTTGTGGCCTTTATGGCCTGTATACCGATTGCCAACTGGATGATTGGCAACGTTGGTACTTTGTGCGTACCCAATGGGCCATGTTTAATACCTGTGGCACCCGACATCAAAGCTCCCAGTGGCGTGTTGATGATTGGACTGGCCTTGGTGCTGCGTGATCTGGTGCAGCGCCGCTTGGGTCGATTGTGGGTTTTGGCTGCAATCGTAGCTGGTGCCGCCTTGTCGGGTTTTGTCGCCCCTGCCGCGTTGGTCACGGCTTCGGTCGTGGCGTTTTTGCTCTCCGAGCTTGCGGACTTTGCCGTCTACACGCCACTCCAAGAACGTCGCTTGGTGCTCGCCGTTGTTTTGAGCAGCATGGTAGGGTTGATTATCGATAGCATTGTTTTCTTGCAACTGGCCTTCGGAAACCTTGATTACGTGGCGGGTCAGATTATCGGCAAATCTTGGATGGTATTGCTCGCCATTCCAGTGATTTGGTGGCTCCGAGAACGTGACAAGCGCGTCGGTATGGAGTCTATGGCCTAAGGGGATGACCCAGCCAGGGTGTTGATATTTTTCCTATCAACCGTACAACTTTGGTTTCAGCAGCAAGATAATCAATATATCTAAGAAGCTGCGACAAACGAGTTGATCACGTTGAGAGGAAACCCAGTGCAGACCATTCATGCAATACTAGCCGCACAAAAAGCATCAGATCCCGCAATTGGTGCGCCCGGGCGCAACCCCATGACATACGGGGATATGCAAAATTTGGCAGAGCAAACTGTTGCCGCGCTGAATAGTATTGGTATTGGGCGCGGAGATCGCGTGGCAATCGTATTGCCAAATGGCCCAGAGATGGCGGCGGCCTTTATCGCAGTGGGCGCAGGCGCGTCGACGGCACCGCTTAATCCAGGGTATCGTGCGGATGAATTAGAATTCTATTTGAATGATCTAAATGCCAAGGCGCTCATCGTCCTGAAAGGCGATGACACGCCTGCCGTTCAAGTCGCAAAAGATCAGAACATACCGGTGTTGGTTTTGTCATCACCTGCCGGTGGTCCAGCGGGTCAGTTCACGTTGGATACGTCGGACGCAGCGCCGGGCAAGCCCTCAAGTGGTGGCATGTCGGAGCCTGACGACGAGGGTTTGGTGCTGCACACATCGGGCACGACATCGCGGCCCAAAGTGGTCCCACTTCTGAACAGAAACCTCTCGGCATCAGCGCAAAATATTGCGCGCACGCTCAACCTTACGTCAGATGACGTGGGCTTGAATATCATGCCGTTGTTCCATATCCATGGCCTGATCGCATCTATGTTGTCGTCTGTTTCAGCGGGGGCACACGTAGTGTGCACGCCTGGTTTTAATGCGTTGAAAATCTTTCAGTGGTTTAAGGAAGTGAATCCGACTTGGTACACAGCCGTCCCAACCATGCATCAGGCGATCATGGCCCGGGCCTCACGCAATGCGGAAATTGTTGAGGGTATGCGGTTACGGTTTGCGCGGTCTTCGTCTTCGTCGTTGCCGCCACCTGTCATGGCCGAGGTAGAGAAAACCTTTAACTGTCCCGTGATCGAAGCTTATGGCATGACTGAAGCTGCCCACCAAATGGCGTCAAATCCGTTGCCACCTGCTGATCGAAAACCAGGATCTGTCGGACAAGCAGCAGGCCCCGAAGTTGCGATTATGGACTTTGATGGGAATGCAGTATCGCAGGGTGGAGAAGGTGAGATTTGTATTCGTGGCGGCAATGTGTTTAGCGGCTATGAAAACAATGCAGAGGCCAACGCCGAAGCATTTCACGGCGAATGGTTCCGCACTGGCGATCAAGGGTTCCTTGATGCTGAAGGATATCTAACGATCTCTGGGCGTTTGAAGGAAATCATCAACCGGGGTGGCGAGAAGATCGCGCCACGAGAAGTAGATGACGTGCTGCAGGCCCACGATGCGGTGGCCCAAGTGGTGACCTTTGCTATGCCGCATGACAAGCTGGGAGAGGATGTGGCGGCAATTGTTGTCCTGGCCGAGGGCCAAGAGGCGACGGAGCGAGAGTTAAAAGACTACGCTGCTGAAAAGTTGGCGGATTTCAAAGTACCGAGGACCATTTTGTTCAAAGATGAAATCCCCAAGGGCGCGACCGGTAAGCTACAGCGGATCGGCTTGGCTGAAAAACTTGGATTGGCGTAGGAGAGATCATGTCTAAGAAAATTTGCATTTACGGAGCCGGGGCTATCGGGGGCTATATGGGCGCTATGTTGGCCAAAGCAGGTGCCGATGTTTCTTTGGTTGCGCGCGGCCCGCATCTGGCAGCCATGCAAGCCAATGGATTGATCTTGGAAACGGCTGAGGGGCGCGAGACTGTCCCCGTCTCAGCCAGCGATAATCCAGCAGATTTGGGTGTACAAGACTACGTGATCATCACCTTAAAGGCACACTCGGTGCCGGGTGTTGTCGATGCGATGCAGCCATTGCTTGGCCACGACACCGCCGTTGTGTTCGCTGTTAACGGTGTGCCTTGGTGGTACTTTCACGAGCTGGGCGGTGATCTTGAGGGGCGTCGAGTTGAAACGGTCGATCCCGGTGGAAAAATTTGGGATGGTATTGGACCAGAGCGGGCACTTGGGTGCGTGGTCTACCCCGCGGCAGAAGTGCCAGAACCTGGGGTCATTAAGCACTTGGCCGGAGATCGTTTCTCTATTGGCGAGCCTAATGGTGAGAAATCAGAGCGTGCTCAAGAATTGTCTAATCTATTGAAAACCGCTGGTCTGCGTGCGCCTGTGCGGCCACGTATTCGCGACGAGATTTGGGTCAAACTTTGGGGGAATTGTTCACTCAATCCCATCAGCGCATTGACCGGTGCAACGGTCGAAGAGATGTGCACGGCGACGGATGTCCGCGCGACAGTCAAAAACATTATGCTCGAGGCGCAAAACGTAGGTGAAGCACTTGGTGTAAAATTCGCCATCGATGTGGAAAAGCGAATTGCAGGTGCGGAGGCTGTAGGCGCACACAAGACGTCGATGCTGCAAGACTTAGAACGTGGTCGCCCGATGGAGATTGATGCATTGGTCGCGGCAGTTGCTGAACTAGGCCAACTGACGGGTGTTGAAACACCAACCCTTGATGTGGTTCTGGGACTGGTCAAACAGCGGGCACGGATCGCAGGCTGCTATGATGGGTAATGGTTAAGTGAAATCCCGGCGGCGATTGATTGGCCGCCGGGATGTTCTCATCGCTTATAGTGCGCTGTCGCCTGTTTCGCCGGTACGAATGCGGACGGCTTGTTCGACATCAACGACAAATATCTTACCGTCGCCAATTTTTTCGGTCATTGCTGTTTCGCGAATGGCCTCAACGATACGCTCTGCACGTTCGTTGTCGGACACAATTTCGAGCTTTACCTTTGGCACAAACTCGATGTTGTATTCTGCACCACGATAAATCTCGGTTTGGCCTTTTTGCCGTCCGAAGCCTTTGACTTCGGACACCGTCATGCCTTCGATGCCGAGTTCGGTCAACGCGACACGAACGGCATCAAGCTTAAATGGCTTAATAATCGCCATAATGAGTTTCATGTTTCTTTTCTCCGTTCGTTATCAAAAGTTGTAGTCGCGTTCGCCATGGTACGACAAATCTAGGCCTTCTGCCATTTCATCGTCAGTTGTTCTAAGGCCTACAACCGCTTTAGTGACTAGGACGATAATGATCGTCGCAAATGCTGACCACGCCACGGTCGCGGCGACGCCAATTGCTTGTACGCCCAATTGGCTGGATGTGGTCATGCCGTCGGCAAGACCTGCACCACCAAGACTTTCAGCAACGAATACAGCCGCTGCCAATGTACCCAGGATTCCGCCAACACCATGAACGGCGAAGACATCAAGAGAGTCATCCAAGCTGAATTTGTCTTTGATGAATCCGACTGCCCAATAGCACACAAACCCGCCGAGCAACCCGATGCAGAAACCACCGATGGGGCCGACAAAGCCTGATGCAGGTGTGATGGTGGCAAGGCCGGCAACCATACCTGTCACGATACCAACAAGGCTTGGCCTGCCAAATTTGACCCATTCGATCAGCACCCAAACCAATGACGCCGTTGCTGCAGAAATGTGGGTGACTGCCATGGCCATGCCCGCACCTCCATCAGCTGCAAGTGCGCTGCCCGCGTTAAAGCCGAACCAGCCGACCCATAACATTGCGGCACCGATCATGGTCATACCAGGACTATGTGGCGGGCTAAGATGCGCAGGGAACCCCTGACGTGCGCCCAGGAATTTAACAATCACCAACGCAGACGTGCCTGCTGTTGCATGGACAACCAATCCTCCAGCAAAGTCCATCACGCCCATTTCGCCGAGCCAGCCGCCGCCCCAGACCCAGTGACAAACAGGGCCATAGACGAATATCAGCCAGAGGGCCGAGATCATTAGGACGGATGAGAATTTAATACGTTCCACATATGCACCGACAATAAGTGCTGGCGTGATGATCGCGAATGTCATTTGGAACATGAAAAAGACGCTCTCTGGGATATCGCCAGATAAACTGTCGAAGCTGACACCCGACATAAATATTTTTCCAAGTCCGCCGACATACGCATTACCCTCGTCGAATGCTAGGCTATAGACCACAGCGAACCAAAGAAGTGATGCGAGGCATGCAATCGCGAAGCATTGCATCAAGACGCTGAGGACGTTTTTGGCCTGAACCAATCCGCCATAAAAGAGCGCTAGGCCGGGTAATGTCATAAACAAAACCAACGCCGTTGATGTTAAAATCCACGCGGTGTTCGCGCCGCTGAGTTCTTGAGCTTGTGCAGGTTCACTGACGAGTAGAAAGATAGACGCGAGCGTAAGTGCCCCCGCCCCGTGTAAAATACGAGACATATAGTTCCCTCCGATCATTGAGGGAATATCAGGCTCTCCCAAGCCTATTTGACATTCCCCAACCACGCAGAACAAAAGGTCTGCACATAGATTGATCACCGGCTCTCCTTGAATGCCTAAAACGAAGGCAAATCAGACCGGAAATCAGCGATTTCTCCATAATACGTTCAATAACAGCAATTCTGGGGCCAATTTTCGGGTGCGATATTGCCAAGGTCTAATCGCTAGACGAAGATGCGATCAAATGTCAGACGCGAAGGGGCAGAAAATGACGAGAACAGGCGGCGAAATGATCGTCGAAGCATTGGTTGAGAACGGTATTGATCGGGTTTTTTGTGTACCGGGGGAAAGTTATTTAGCGGTTTTAGACGCGCTCTATGATGCGTCCAATCAAATCCAGGTCACCGTTTGCCGCCAAGAGGGTGGCGCGGCGAATATGGCCGAAGCCTATGGCAAACTGACGGGTAAACCCGGCGTCGTTCTGGTGACCCGCGGGCCAGGTGCGACCAATGCGTCCATCGGGGTACACACAGGATTTCAGGATTCTACGCCGATGATCGTGTTGATCGGTCAGGTGGCGCGTGATCAAGTCGACCGAGAAGCCTTCCAAGAAGTTGATTACCGACGAATGTATGGACAGATGGCGAAATGGGTAACGGAAATTCAAGAACCCAACCGGATCCCTGAATATATGAGTCGCGCATTTCAAACGGCCCAAGCCGGACGCCCCGGCCCGGTTGTTTTGGCATTGCCCGAGGACATGCTGACCCAAGAAACTGAAGCGCCTGAAACGCGTCCTGTGACAGTTGCAAAACCGGGCGTTGCGGCATCCGATATTGCGGCATTCCGTGACCGGCTGGCAAAAGGCAAGCGCCCGCTGATTATGGTCGGTGGCGGCGGCTGGACACCTGATGCCACGACTGCGTTGACGACATTTGCTGAAGCCAACACCATTCCTGTTGCCTGCGCATTCCGGCGTCAGGACACATTCGACAATTCTCATCCACTTTATGCGGGGCATGTTGGAATCGGGTGCGATCCTGCATTGGCGGCGCGTGTGCAGTCCGCGGATCCCTTAATTGTGATTGGCCCACGATTGGGTGAAATGACGACGGGCGGCTATGAGATGTTAAAGCCACCTCATGCGGGCGTGCCGATTATTCATGTTCATCCTTCGGGAGAAGAACTGAACAGTGTTTACGCTGTCGACTTGCCAATACATGCGGATGTGACCGGGTTTTTGCAGGCGTGCGCAGACATGGACCCGCTAGACAGCAGTGCCTGGGCAGATGATGCGAAAACAGCGCACGCTGATTATATGGCATTCTCAGAGCCGGCGCCTATCGATACGCCTTTGGATATGGGCGAGGTGATCAAAATGGTCCGCGCCGCGGTTCCTAATGACACCATTATTTGCAATGGGGCTGGGAACTATTCGATGTGGGTCCATCGTTATTACAGGTTCGAGAAACCTGGGACTCAGTTAGCTCCGACATCAGGAGCGATGGGATACGGTGTGCCCGCTGCAGTCGCTGCAAAATTGAAACACCCCGACCGTGTTGTGATCTCATTTGCAGGCGATGGCTGTTTCCAAATGAATGGCCAAGAAATCGGCACGGCGGCGCAATACGGTGCCAACGTGATCTTCATCGTTGTGAACAACAGCATGTATGGCACGATCCGAATGCACCAGGAACGCCGGTATAAGGACCGTGTCGTTGCCACAGGCCTCAAGAACCCCAATTTCGCTGCCATATGCGAGGCGTATGCTGGGAAAGGCTTCGTTGTCACAAAAACCGAAGAATTCGCGGATGCTTTTGATCAGGCGTTACGGGCGGATGCCCCAGCGCTGATCGAACTTCGTGTCGACCCAGAGATCGTCGCCCCAGGTCGACGTTTAAGCGAACTTTGATTTGATGCCGGATACGCAAGCCCTAGAACAACGCGTTCTGTTTGCGAATGACGCTTTTTACGCGGCGTTCACGTCTGGTGATGTCACGGCGATGTCCAATGTTTGGGTCACGTCACATCCGATCGTGTGCCTGCACCCTGGAGCCCGACCAATATTTGATCGCGAAGAAATGATGCAAAGCTGGTCAGATATTCTTAGTGATCCGGGCGTGTCGGAATTGAGTTTTCACAGCCCGGAAGTCGTCTTGTCAGAAAGTTGCGCGCTGGTCATCGGCTATGAAACGTTTGGCGATAGTGCGTTGGTGGCAAGCAATGGGTTTGTCTTGGAAGATGATGTCTGGCGCATGTTTTCGCATCATGCAGGGCCTTGTCATGACGCCCCGTCCTTGCCCGAGAGAGATGAAACAGCGAACGCTTTCCATTGATGTTCGTTCCGTGTCGTAATCAGATGATAACGAGACGCGACTGGGTTAGTTGATTGGGTTGAAGAGTTCGTAGGTTTTTACCGCTAAAAGGTTTTGTCCCTGGGGAGGGTCATTCGCATCTATTCTGGAGGAGATGACATGCCGAAGTCCGATATTGAAATTGCTCGCGCGGCCACGATGGAGTCCATCACGGACGTTGGCGCGAAGATCGCTATTCCTGAAGAGGCGCTGCTTCGTCACGGCCATCACATGGCAAAGCTGGACTATGGCTATATCAATAGCTTGCAGAAAAAACGCGATGGCAAACTGATATTGGTGACGGCAATCACGCCAACGCCTGCAGGTGAAGGCAAGACCACAACAACTGTCGGCCTGGGCGACGGCCTGAACGCCATCGGAAAAAAAGCTGTTATCTGTATCCGCGAACCGTCTCTTGGACCATGCTTTGGAATGAAAGGCGGTGCCGCTGGTGGTGGTTACGCACAAGTCGTGCCGATGGAAAATATCAACCTGCACTTCACAGGTGATTTCCACGCGATTGGGGCTGCGCATAACCTGTTATCAGCCATGGTCGATAACCACGTTTATTGGGGTCATAAACCCGCCATCGATGTGCGCAGAATAGTATGGCGTCGTGTGTTGGATATGAATGATCGCGCACTTCGTATGATCACCGCATCATTGGGCGGGGTGGCTAATGGTTTTCCACGCGAAGCTGGTTTTGATATCACAGTAGCTTCTGAAATTATGGCAATCTTTTGTTTGGCGACGGATCTTAAAGATCTGCAACGCCGGATCGATAATATTGTCGTTGGATATACCCGTGATCGGAAACCTATTCGTGCCAAGCAGATTAAGGCATCGGGTGCGATGGCGGTGTTGTTAAAAGACGCGTTGATGCCGAACTTGGTGCAAACGTTGGAAAACAACCCTGCGTTCATTCACGGCGGCCCGTTTGCTAACATCGCGCATGGCTGTAACTCTGTGATGGCCACAAAAACCGCATTGAAACTGGGCGACTATGTTGTCACAGAGGCCGGTTTTGGCGCAGACCTGGGTGCTGAGAAATTCTTTGATATCAAATGCCGCAAAGCAGGCTTAAAGCCCGCTGCCGCCGTCGTTGTTGCAACGGTTCGTGCGCTTAAAATGCACGGCGGTGTTTCCAAGGCTGATTTGGGCAAGGAAAATGTCAAAGCGGTGATTGATGGCTGCAGCAACCTGAAACGACATATCGAGAACATCAAAAAATTTGGTGTGCCCCCTGTCGTTGCGATCAACCAGTTCATTACGGATACACCCAAGGAACTCAAAGCGGTTGAAGACACTTGCAAGAAACTAGGTGTCAAAGCGATCCAGTGTTCTCACTGGTCAGATGGCTCTAAGGGTACCGAAGAACTCGCCCATCACGTTGTCGCTTTGGCCGAGTCCGGTAAATCAAAATTCAAGCCGATCTATCCAGACAACATGAAGCTGTTTGATAAAATTGACACTATCGTGAAGAGAATCTACGGGGGAACGGGGGCCACGGCGGATCAAAAAGTTCGTAACCAGCTAAAAGAATGGGAAGATGCTGGTTATGGTCATTTGCCGATTTGTATCGCGAAGACGCAGTATTCGTTCTCCACTGACCCCACCTTAAAGGGCGCGCCGAGTAAGCATTCTGTAGACGTTCGTGAAGTCCGTTTGTCTGCAGGGGCTGAGTTCATTGTCGCGATCACAGGTGAGATCATGACGATGCCTGGTCTCCCGCGTGTTCCGTCAGCGAATAGCATCAAGTTGAATGCGAAGGGTGAAATCGAAGGGCTGTTCTAAGCTCTTCGGCTAATTCTTTGAATATGCAGCTCTGATCTGCGCGATGGCCGTTGCCGCAAGGCGGGCCTCGGGCGGGTCGGCGCGACTTGTCAGAACAATCGGCACCTTTGCGCCCAGGACAATACCTGCGGCCAGCGCAGAGCGAAAATATACCAACGATTTAAACAGGCCGTTACCCATTTCGATGTTGGGGACGGCCAGGATGTCTGCCTGACCAGCAACTGGCCCAGAGATGCCTTTCAACTGGGCCGCAGATGGAGATATAGCGTTATCCAACGCGAACGGACCATGCACGTCTGCATTCGGGATTTCCCCTGATTGGGCGCGCTCCACGATACGGGCTGCCAACAAGGTGGATGGCATACTTTCAATGACACTCTCGGAACCCGACAACATCGCGACCTTTGGCTTCTCATACCCCAACGCGTGGGCAAGACCGACAGAATTGTGGACAATATCCATCATGGTTTTTTCATCGGGTGCGACGTTCACGGCTCCGTCCGTAATCATCAGGGCTTGATCTGAACCTGGAACGGTCATGTGAAAGACATGACTGAGTCTGCGGTCTGTACGAAGGCCCGCATCTCGGTTAAGGACACCACGCATCAATGCGTCCGTATGAATTTGGCCTTTCATCAGTGCCTGAACTTCACCACGGGATGCGAGGGCCGCAGCAGCTTGTGCCATCGCTTCTTCCGGGTCCGCGTTGACAATCTGAATCTTGGATACGTCCCACTCAATGTCTTCGGCGAGTTTGCGAATTGTGGCAGCGTCTCCAATCAGGGTTGGAATAATCAGTCCCGCCTCGGTCGCCTGTTTGGCACTATCAAGGGCGACAGGATGGTCGGCGCCTACAATAGCCATAGCGACAGGATCGTTGGCTTGGGCTTTGGCAATCAAGTTTGAGGGAAGCTCAAAAGGCTCGGTACTAAGCATTTATTCAACATGATCCAAGTTGTTGGGAGAGGGAGAAATCTCTCCCGCTTCAATACGTTTGATTACGGCGATGATGGCTTCGTTCACAGGTGTCGCGATACCGTGTTTCTTGGCGCGTTCGACGATGAAGCCATTCAGCTGATCAATTTCTGTTTTTCGGCCTTTGTTCACGTCCTGCGCCATCGACGGACGTTGTGTATCGCTGCGCCGCTCCATGGCTGCGAAGAATTTCTCTGTCACACTTTCGTATGCGGTTGGGTCGCCTGTTCCGGCCGCTAGTAACAAGTCTGGCTCAACACCTGCAATTTTCACCAGTTTTGCACCTTCAGCCTCTGCCACCTGGATCGCTTCGGCAGCAATCCGAATGGCGAGGTTTCTAACATGTGGATCGCGGTCATTCTGGTTGGACCCTTGATCACGGGCAGCGGCAATGGGATTGCGCATTGCATTAGTGGCAAGTTTCGACCAGCGTTCGCCCATCAAATTTTCGGTCACCATCGCACTGTCGATCACACTGAGCATGTCGGCCACGGTTTTGACGCGCTCGGTGATCTGGCCATCAATCTCTCCGACGCGAAAGACAATGTGCGCGGCCCCGCCCAGTTTCACCATGCGCTTGATGTGCCCAGCGGCAGGCAGAGAAACCGCAATGGTGCTGGCAATGCATCCGATGGTGCGGTCGTGCCCGAAAACGGCAGCGATCTTGTCTTCGTTAATCCCGTTCTGCAGGGAAACGGCGAAACCATCATCGCTAAGATAAGGCGCGATTGTTTTGATGGCTTCGTCGGTGTCAAACGACTTAACGGCAATGAATATAATATCGAATGGCCCGATTTCGTTGGGTGAGGGAAGATCGCTTGTTAGGATTGCGTTGGTTTTAATCTGAAAGTTCTCGGGTTCCGTCAGACCTTCTAGCCGAATACCAGCGTTCTGCATGATCGCGACGTGTTCTGGCCAAGGGTCGATCATGGTCACGTCATGACCGGCGCGTGTCAGGTATCCTCCGACATAGCCTCCCAGTGCCCCGCATCCAAAAATCGCCATCCGTTTGTTTTTCGTCATTAGACTGGTTTATCCCCCGCGATGGTTATTCTGTGCATGCGGCGCTGACCGGTAATCTGGTCGCGCAACGCAAGGTGCTGTGTGCAGCGGTTGTCCCAAATGGCCATTGATCCGGGGGCCCATTTGAAGCGGCACGTGAATTCAGGTCGCGTCGCGTGCGACATCAAAAAATCGATCAACGGCTTGGCTTCAGCGTCACTGAATCCTTCAAGGGTTTGGGTGTGATTGCCGATATAAAGCGCCTTTTTCCCGGTTTCAGGGTGGGTTCGTATCAATGGATGGGCCGTTTCAGTGATCTGATTGCCGGGGTCTTTTAGCTTTTCCGACATTTTGGCATTGCCGCCGTATCGATCCAAACGGGCGCGTCCATCGCTCCGGTTCGGGCTATTCCCGGAATTCCAGGTCTTCACATCCTTCAGCATATCGCGCATTGCATCTGATAATGTGTCGTGGCCCAGATATAAATTTGTGAACATAGTGTCGCCACCTGCATCTGGTGTTTCCAGCGCATATAGCATGGTCGCTTTCGCGGGTTTGGGTGTGAACATCTGATCGGTATGCCACACATCGCCGAACGTATAGCTATCATTTGGTTCGCGGACGATTTCCAGGATTTCCGGGTGATCATCTAGCCCCTTCATAAAGGGATGATAGTGGATATCACCAAACCGTTCTGCAAAGGCGATTTGCTGTTCAGGACTGATGAATTGATCGCGTAAAAATACAACCTGATGGACAAGCCATGCGCGATAAAGTTCGTCAAAGGTCTCATCGTCGAGATTTGATAGGTCAACGCCAGAGACTTCTGCGCCAAGGGCACCAGAGACGGGCGATACGGTAATCCTGTTATAGGAAGACAAAGTCCAACCCCTTATTTGAAGGCCTCCAAGATTAGAGCGGCAGTGCCTGCGGTCAAGATAGTGACCACTACAAACGCGAATAACCGTATATTAAATCACTTAAAATGCGGATTCCGGGCTCAATACGGTCAGACGAGATGGATGAAAACGCCAAGCGGAAATAATTTCTCGGCCGTTCATCCCCCAGGAAATGAACCCGTCCAGGTTCGATCAATACGCCTTCTTCTTTGGCCGCAGCAGCAAGTTCTGACGCGTCAGTATTTTCCGGGCCTTTAACCCAAAAACTGGTACCCCCAAAACTGGGCCGTGTGGCGGACGCAGGAAGATAATGTTGAAGCGCCTTATCCATCACTTCCCAGCGATTGCGGAACTCCCGGTGTAGCCGATGGATCAAAGCATCATGGTGCCCAAGCGCCAAGAACAATGCCGTCTGGCGTTGGTTCACGGTTGGCGGGTGTCGCAACATCAAGCGTCGAAGGGCGCGTGCTTCTTCGATCAATGGCCGTGGTGCGACCATGAATCCCAATCGCAATCCTGGAAACAGTGATTTGGATAAGGAACCTACGTATACCACACGGCCATGTTCATCCATAGATTTCAGCGCGGGCGTTGGTCTGCCGACGTAGTTGGTTTCAAATTCGTAGTCATCTTCGATCAAGACAATGTCATCATCTGTTGCGCGTTTTAAAAGTTGAATCCGACGATCAAGGGGCATGGTTACAGTCGTCGGGAATTGGTGACTGGGGGTGACATACAAATAATCGCATGGGCTGATCCGCTCATCGATTGGTAGCCCCTCGTCATCGACCTGAAACGGAATGACGTTATCGGTTTTGAGCCGTGCAATATTGAACATGTCAGGGTACCCCGGCGTTTCCAGGCCGACCGTGGTTTTGTCCGTGAATAACAAACTGGCCAAGATATAAAGCGCGTTTTGTGCGCCTTGGGTGACCAATATCTCGTCCGCATGGGCCGTGATCCCACGCCGGGGTAAAATATGGGTCCGTATCTGTTCGACCAGCATCGGATCATCATGGATTAATCGATCGCCAGTCCATGCATCCATTGCCCGGCGTCCTAAGGCTTGTCTGGCACATTCTCGCCACGCTGGCAGCGGAAACAATTGTTGGTCAACCTGACCATAAACGAAAGGGTATGGGTACGACGGCCAGTCGATTGCTTTTTCGATATTTTCTTGTTTGGTTGGGTGGACGCGAAATCTTTTGTCCCAATCGGGGCTTCTTTCATCCGATGCCTCTGCGATGGGGTCACCTTGTACGGCTTGGCCAACAAATTCGCTATTCACATAGTATCCACTACGTTCACGCGCGATCAGATAACCATCATCGACCAAATCTTGGTATGCGAGAACCACGGTGTTTCGGGAAACTGCCAGATTTTTGGACATCTTGCGACTGGAGGGTAATGGCGCGTCGCCCAGCAACTGCCCGGACAAGATGGCATTCACCAACATCTCGCGGATTTGTGCCTGAAGGCTCGCGTTTTCGCCGCGTTTTAGGTGGAAAATAGCATCCCGCATGATAGACCCAGTTTATATTGCCCTTAATCAAAGTGGCCCAGTGTAAAGCCAAAATCTGGACCTATTAGGGCGGCGCGTCAAACGTCTACGCTCTAAATTAACAAACGGCTACGCAACGCCGTCTATCTCGTTCACATTATCTACGCACGTGGCATCTCGGTCTGGGACAGCTAACGACGGTATTGGAGGGAACCATGGAATATAAATCGAATTCACTCGAAGAACATTGGATGCCGTTCACGGCAAACCGGGACTTCAAAGCAGATCCTCGTCTTTGCGTTAAAGCGGAAGGCGTTTACTACCAAGATCACAAGGGCGGACAGGTGCTCGATGGATCATCTGGTTTGTTCTGTGTGCCGCTTGGTCATGGTCGTCCAGAAATCGCCGAAGCCGTGCATCAACAACTGTTGAACAACGACTACACGCCACCGTTCCAGTTGGGTCATCCGGGATCGTTTGAATTGGCGAGCAAAGTTGCACGCATCACGCCCGAAAATATCAACCATGTGTTCTTTACCAACTCTGGATCTGAGTCGGTGGATACAGCGCTTAAAATGGTCATGGCGTATCACCGTGCGAATGGCGAAGGTCATCGGACGCGTTTTGTATCACGCGAGCGCGCATATCACGGGGTCAACATCGGTGGCATCAGCTTGGCCGGGATGGTCAAAAACCGCGAGACGTTCTCGGGCGTTATGCCGAACGTTGTGATGATGCGTGATACGCACATGGCCAAAGATTTATTCAAACCTGGCCAGCCCGATCACGGACTTGAGATGGCCGAAGATCTGGCACGGATGTGCGAAACTTATGGTGGTTCGACTATCGCGGCCGTGTTTGTTGAGCCGGTTGCCGGCTCCACGGGTTGTTTGGTGCCACCAAAAGGCTATCTAGAGCGTCTGCGCGAAATCTGCGATCAGCACGGTATTTTGCTCGTGTTTGATGAAGTCATCACCGGCTTTGGTCGTCTGGGCCATGCATTTGCATCACAAGCATTTGGCGTCGAGCCTGACATCATGACTATGGCCAAGGCGTTGACCAACGGAGCGGTGCCCATGGGTGCGGTTGCGGTTCGTGATGAGATTTATGAGACCATCACAAACGCATCGCCTGAAAACGCGATCGAATTTTTCCACGGCTATACCTATTCTGGCCATCCGGTCGCCAGTGCCGCAGGCAATGCAGCGCAGGATCTATATCAGGAGCTCAATCTTTTCGAGCGCGCGAATGAACTGTCGGGATACTTCGGTGAGGCAATCCATAGTCTGAAAGATCTGGAATGCCTGAAAGACATTCGCAGCATCGGATTAATGGCGGCTGTTGAGGTTAAAGCACAAGGTGCACCGGGGATGCTGGGTACTCAGTTGCAAAAAGAACTGTTCTGGAATGGGCTGCACATCAAATTCACCGGGGATAGCGGAATTGTAGCACCGCCGTTTGTCTCCGAGGAAAAGCACATCGACGAAATGGTCGATAAGCTTCGTAAAACACTCTCAAAAGTGTAACCTCCCAAAACTTCCAGAAGCACCCTGGCCACTAAACATTGGTCAGGGTGTTTTTTTATGGGTGTGTCCCGTTTCCATTCGATTGCATGGAATTAAATGTCCCGCCTGAATGTCGCTTTCATTATACTTGTAAGCAATCGGTGCACATATGACGAGGAGGCACACCATGGATTTTGAGCTTAAGGGTAAGGTTGCCGTGGTGACGGGTGGCAGTCGCGGGATTGGCCGGGCCATCTCGTTGCTGCTTGCTGATCATGGTGCAGATATCGTGATTTGTGGGCGCACCCGAGAAAGTCTGGATCAAACGGTTTCGGATATTCAAGCCAAGGGTGTGCAAGCTTGGGGATTTCAAACGGACGTCAGTAAAGTTGATGAGATCGAGAGATTTGTTAGCGCTGCAGCTCAGGCTGCTGGCAAGATCGATATCCTGGTCAATAATGCGGTCACATCAACCAGCGCACCATTTGATAAGCTCACTGACGATGAATTTCGTTATCACGTCGATGTAAAGTTGATGGCCTATATCCGTATTGCACGTTTGGTGCTGCCATATTTGCAAGCCCAGGGTGCCGGGCGTGTCGTCAATATTGGTGGGATGACGGCGCGTATCGTGGCGCCATTTCGCATGACCAATGGTGTCACAAATGCGGGGGTTGCCAATTTCACCAAACAGTTCGCGAATTATGCTGCCCAGCACAATGTGACGGTGAATTGCATTCATCCGGGATACACGGCGACAGAGCGTGTGGCGCAAATTTTTGAGCGCGAAGCCAAAGAAGCCAATTCCAGCGTTGATGAAATTGTTGCCAAACGAACGGCAGACATTCCGCTTGGTAAATTGATCGAACCCGAAGACATCGCCAGGGCGGCGCTGTTTTTCTGCTCGCCCTTGGCGCAAATGATTACGGGACAATGTATCGCCGTCGATGGTGGATCAGGCGAAGCAATAATCTATTAGGCTGCACCGTGTGCGGCGGCGGCCGTATCCTGTCGGCGTTTCATCGCCGCGCGCTTCACGGATGCTTCTACGACGGCTTCTTCACGACGTTTCTTGATTTCGTAGATCACGGCAAAAATCAGGGTCAGCCCCATGATGACGACGGCCAGTGCGGATATGGACGGGTTCACGCCAAAGCGTGCTAAGCCGGCCAATTCCGTGGTTAAGGTACCGCGGGCGACCATGGTGAACACGGTGGTATTGTAATTTTCAAACGATGTCAGGAACGCCAGGACGATTGATGACAAAATGGCAGGGCGCAAAAATGGAATCAAAATTTTCCAGAAAACTTGCGTGTGCGTGGCCCCCAAATCCAAGGCGGCTTCTTCTTGGGTTTTATCAAACCGTTGCAAACGGGCGATAAACACCAGCATGCAATAGGCGGAAATAAAGGTCGACTGCCCGACGATGGTCAGGAAAAACGGGTTGTTTGTCGTTTCATATTCCAGCCCTACAAGGCTGCCAAACCGCTCCCAGAAGATCACGGTTGAAATCCCGATGATCACGCCCGGTACCAACACGGGTGACACCACGATGGTGTAATACCAGGGGCGCACGCGATCAGAAACCTGCATCAACATGATCGCACCAGCCAAGGCAGTTGGCACAGATAGGGCGACAACACCCAGTCCAATCCAGACGCTATTCACAAATCCGGATACAAGTCGGTCATTCTGAGCTAGCTCGTGGAACCATTCGACAGTGAAACCTTCCCACGGTGTGATCGTTGGATAGGACGACTGGTTAAACGCCGACGCTGACATGATCAGCAATGGTCCAAATAAGTATAGGAAGAAGAGGGCGATGTACCCTCGCATCACCCATGCACGGATCTGGTTGGAAGTCATCGCTGCGCTATGTCCCCCAGGCTAACCTTGAAGACACGCATCATGATGCGAACAAAGATAATGCATGAGAGCAGCAGTACAAATGCATAGGCCGCCCCCTGAGGCCAGTTTCCCCCAGTGTTGTACCACTGATAAATAATTTGCGTGAACCAGAGTGAACTTGGCCCGCCCAAAATATTTGGTGCGGCCAATGCCCCAGCTGTCAGCATAAATACCATGGTACATCCCGATGCGATCCCCGGTTTTGCATGTGGCATCACAACGCGCAGGTGGATTTTGAGCCAACTCGCACCCATGTCACGCGCGGCTTCAATCTGATTGTGGTCCAAGCTTTCAATCGCATTATAAAGTGGGAATATCATCAGCAGGATGTAGGCGTAGGTTAAGCCAGTATAGAGCGCGACGTTTGCACCCAAGAAGTCATAGGGCTGATCCAAGATGCCGAGACCGACCAGGAGCGTGTTCACCAGTCCGAGTTCAGCGAAAATCAATTTAAACGCAAAGGCGCGTAGAATTTCATTTACCCAGAAGGGTAATAGCAGGCACAGGAACAGCAGTCGTTGTCCCCGTCCCTTGACCATCTGCGCCATGAAAAATGCGAGTGGGTAGCACAACAGAAAATTGAGCACGGTGACAATCACGCTGGCGATAATCGTTTTGAAGAAAACCTCAAGATGGAGCCAGTTCAGTAATTCGTCGCCACCCTCGCGACCAAACAGCAAATAGTTATAGTTTTTCAGGGTATAGACGTCTTTTGGCCCGCCGATTTCCATTGGCAACAGGTTATGTCGGAACGAAAAGTCGAACATGTATAACTGCGGCAAGGCAATCATAAAGATGATCCAGCCGGTGGTGAACGTCAGCAAGTAGATCGAAATTGCAACGCCGTTTCTACGTACGAACTTGGTAAGTCTCATATCCGCTGACAAACGCCCCGACCTGCGCCGAACGAATAGCATTATCAGCGCGACGGCTATGATCGCGATAAAGACTTCGGAAAATCCAATGCCGCTCTCTTCAACGACTGGCGTTTCTGGCGGCGTTGCAGTGGGTGCGGTGGTGGTTCCGGGCAGTGACGGTGTGATGCTGGGACTGCCACCTGGTAGCTGTGGCGTGCGCGTCGGATTGACTTGTTGCGTGGGCGTGCTGCCAGGCAGCGAGGGGTTTATCGAAAAACCACCTGTTGATGTTGCTGGGGCTGCTTGTGGCTCAGGTTTAGAAGGCGTTGGCAGGCTAGGTGTGATTTGCACCTGAGCCAACATGCCAATGCTTGAACCGGTGGGGTCACTCATCCGCGAGTTCCCCTATAGGCAATGCGACCGCGAAATCGGGATCGAACGACATACCCAGTGTCTCGCCGACAGCGTGCCGTGCAATGCGTGCATCATTAATGAGCGCCATCTTGATCGGCTTTTGTTCATTTTCAGAGCGCAGGAATACATGAAGGAAACTGCCTTCGAATTCCTCTTTTAGTATTTCCGACTGAAAGCTGGTGTCATCGGATGCGTCGGTGTTTTCAGTGGGACGCAGTGCCTCGGGCCGGATAAACAAATACGCGTCATCACCGACGATTAGGCCCCGTCGATTAACACCCCGAAGGGCGCCGAAGTTCGTTTCGATAATCGCGTACCCATTTTCGGCACGTGTCACCTTGCCATGGAACGCGTTATTCTCGCCCACGAACGAAGCGACAAAAGATGTTGCGGGGTTATTGTAAATTTCTGCACCATCACCGACCTGTTGAACGATCCCAGCACTCATAACGGCGATGCGATCAGACATGGTCAGGGCCTCGCCCTGGTCGTGCGTGATGTAAATGAACGTGATACCGACGCGCTGCTGTATGGCGCGCAATTCTGAGCGCATATGCTGGCGAAGCTTCAAATCAAGTGCGGACAACGGCTCGTCCAATAATAGAACCTCGGGTTCGACCGCGAGGGCTCGGGCAATCGCGACCCTTTGCCGTTGCCCGCCTGACAATTCCGAGACCATTTTGTCGCCCTGATCAGGGAGGGCGATGAGGTTCAATAGCTCTTCAGCACGCTGGCGTCGCTCTTTGGGTTTCACACCACGAACTTCGAGTGCAAAGGCGATGTTGTCGGCGACGCTCATCAGCGGAAACAACGCAAGATTCTGAAATATAAGCGCCGTGGGCCGTTTATTCGGACCGATCCCATGCATATCACGGCCGCCGATTTTGACGCTGCCGTCGGTGGGATCTGCAAAGCCAGAAATGGCGCGAAGAATGGTTGTCTTCCCGCAACCAGAGGGGCCGAGAAAGCTAAAGAACTCGCCAGAGTTGATGGTCAGATCGCAATTGTCGACGGCGACGAAGTCACCAAACCGAATGGTAATATGATCGAGCTCAACGCTGCTCATTTATCCCCCTCATAGACCGTTGACCAGTCTTTAGCTCGTATGACCGTTGATCGGCCCTTATAAATTGTTCGCGAACGTCACCAATGCAAATGGGCGACACCCCATATTATTAAGGTATCGCCCTAAGCTCGGTTTGTGATGTTATGCCGCAACAAACTTATCGCGGTACTCTGCACGGATGGACGCATACCAAGCTGGCTCGTCCGGCCACCACCATAGTTTGGAGAGTGCATCGCCTGGATACGCCAAATTGAATGCTTCTTTGGACTTCGCATCCAACTTATCGGCGTACCCTGTGACGGTGCCGTTGTAGCCCGTTTTGATTGCCGAATCAGCGGCAGCCTCGACCGTATAGATCGCGTTGATCAATTCATAGGTCTCGTCTTTGTTCTTGGCGCCGATTGGCATGCAAAGGCCATCGAGCCAGGCAAATGCGCCCTCTTTCGGAGCCATGTATTGTACGGGTTTGTCATCCTTGAACAATTCAATAGCTGGCCCATCCCAGGTTTGGCCAAGGATGACACCGTTCTGCATGAAGCCTGTTTTCTGGGTGTCGTGGTCGTTCCAGAATTGCTTGATCCATGGTTTGTGCTCTACAGCGAACTTGGTGATCTCTTCCCAAATTTGTCGCATGTTTTCTTCGTCTTTATAGGCGTTTACGAAGGGTGGCAACTTGCCCGCACCTTCAAGGTAACGACCGACACCCGCCATCATTGAATGTGGACGTCCCTGGACTTTGCCTTTCATTTCAGGAATCCAAAGATCCCCCAGTGAAAGCTTCCCATAGGATGTTGACCACATGTCCGTACGCCAGGACATGGCCTCAGTCCCCCAGATGTGTGGCAGGTGATGTTGCCCACCGCCCCAGGTCCAAGCCTTTGATGCATTCACGAATGCGGGATCAACGTTGCCCAGATTTGTGACTTTGCTCAGGTCCCAAGGCTGCAATAGACCAAGATCAATCCACTGACCTTTGCGGTTCAATGTTGGCGTGATCAAATCGAAGCCACGGCCCTTTGATGCTTTCATCTTGTTCAAGAGTTCTTCGTTGGAACCCAAGGGGGTGACATTGACCTTGATGCCGGTATCTTTTTCGAATTTCGTGATGAAATCGTCGGTCAGGTAGTTCGTCCACACAATCGCGTTGACGGTACCTGCGGCGAACGCATCGCGGATCACGAACGGTCCAACTGCTGATGCCCCCGCTACAGCGAGGGAGCCTTTCAGAACGGACCGACGGTTAAACTTCTTTGCAGCTTTGGCGGTCAACTGAGCGGATTTTTTGGCTCTATTGGTCATTTTATGCTCCTGGGTCATGAATCTCGGGCTATATCGCACAGCGGCACCTCGTTTATTTTCGTTAGAGTTTGGATATCACGAGTGCGCACTTACCGGAAAGTATGGAACTGACTCGCCATCTTGGTCAACACGGAGGCGATGACGAATTCATGACAAGCTCTCAATGTTCGCAAATGGTTCGGTTTGTTGGGGCCAGAATGATAAAACCTTTTGGACAGTAGGGGCTCTTGCTTGCCATTCAACGCCCTGGCGATTTTACTGTGCAAAAGCATTGCTCATTAAAAATGAATACTAAAAGGGGGATATCCATGTCCAAAGAAGTCCATCATTTTATTGCCGGTGAAGTTGTCACCGGAAACAGCGGTAACTTTGGCGAGATTTATAACCCTGCGACTGGTGATGTAACGGGCCAAGTTGCCCTTGCGAACGCCGCAGAAGTTGAATCTGCTATCAAATCCGCATCCGATGCCTTGCCCGCATGGGCTGCGACGCCTCCGGCAAAACGTGCGCAGGTAATGTTTGCGTTTCGAGATTTGCTTAAGAAAAACGCGGGCAAAATTGCCGAGGCGATCTCAGCCGAACATGGCAAAACGATTGAAGATGCCCATGGCGAAGCCGCACGCGGGCAAGAAGTTGTCGAGTTTGCATGCGGCATTCCACATCTACTGAAGGGTGATTATTCCGATAGTGTCGCTGCGGGTGTGGATAGTGTTGCAGTCCGCCAGCCCGTCGGTGTGGTGGCCGGAATCACACCGTTTAACTTTCCAGCTATGGTGCCCATGTGGATGTTCCCCATGGCACTTGCCTGCGGGAACACATTTGTTCTGAAACCATCAGAACGTGATCCGTCGGCCCCCATGTTGTTGGCCGAATTGTTGATGGAAGCCGGTTTGCCCGCAGGTGTCTTTAACGTGGTCAATGGTGGCAAGGAAGCTGTTGATACCATTTTGACCGACCCCCGCGTTGGTGCTGTTAGTTTCGTCGGGTCAACAGCGATTGGTCGTTATATCTATGAAACCGGGTGCGCGAACGGAAAGCGGGTACAGGCGCTTTGCGGTGCGAAGAACCACATGGTGATCATGCCAGATGCAGACATGGACCAGGCTGTCGATGCCGCCGTTGGTGCGGCTTACGGTTCTGCTGGCGAACGTTGTATGGCGGTTTCGGTGGCGGTCACCGTTGGCGAAGAAGCATCAAACAGCTTTGTTGAGAAAATGGCGCTACGGGTGCGTGGTCTGAAGATCGGGCCCTATACCGATAGCGCCGCCGAGATGGGACCTGTTATCAATCAGGAATCCAAAGAACGGGTTGAGCGCTATATCTCGGAAGGGGAAGCTGCGGGTGCAGAGGTCGTTGTTGATGGCCGTGGCTTGTCGCTTCAAGGATATGAAAATGGCTTCTTTGTTGGCGGTACGCTGATCGACAAAGTGACGTCAGATATGTCTGTCTATAAGGATGAAATCTTTGGTCCTGTGCTTTCGGTTGTACGTGCCAAAACGTACGAAGAAGCCAAATCACTGGTCATGGGCCACGAGTATGGCAACGGTGCTGCGATCTTTACCCGAGATGGTGACACGGCGCGTGATTTTATTCGTGATGTGAACATCGGCATGGTCGGCGTGAACGTGCCGATACCTGTCCCCGTTGCCTATCATTCATTCGGTGGTTGGAAGGCATCTTTGTTCGGTGATCATTCGATCCACGGGATGGAAGGTGTGCGCTTTTACACCAAGCTGAAAACCGTCACGACCCGTTGGCCCTCGGGCTTCAAAGAGGGTGCGGTGTTTAACTTCTCGGCCGGGTCTGACGTATAAAAGCAGGGGTTTTATCGGCTCGCTTCGAGCGTTTTGACCGGCACCTTTCCTGTCTTAAAGAACGCTGTCACATCATCAAGTATGGACGCGATCCCCGTAAATGGCGGGGATAGCGACAACACCAACGGTGCATGTCCGACGCCATCATACATGTATGCATGTGCTTTCACGCCGACATCGCGCAATGCTTTGGCCAGTTGGGTGCTGTTCTTTGGATATACGGTGGTGTCGTCTGCCCCATGAAGGAGCAGGGCAGGTGGCGTGCCTGCGTCGGCAAAGGTTACCGGGCGGGCTTGATCTTCCGGAGTATTAGCAAAGATGTCACGTACAGATCTGACTTCGCTCGGGTAAAACGCGTAGGGACCTGCCAGCCCCACCCATGAGCCCAGAATATGACGGTCCGACCCAGCGCGACGTATGTAATTTTCATCGAGCGCCAGGAACGACGCAATGTGTGCGCCTGCTGAATGCCCAATCAGGTGAATATCGCTAGCTTGACCACCAAATCTCTCGATATTCTTTGATACCCAACTTACTGCCTCTGCGGCATCATTGACGAAGGTCGGGAATTTAACCTCTGGGTATGTTCGGTAATCCGCGACTGCAACCACGAACCCTTGATTGGCGAGCGCTTGACCGACAAATGCATAATCGGCCCTATTGCCCCGTTTCCAACTGCCCCCATAAAAGAACACTACGGTTGGCATCGCGGCTTCAGACTTTGCAGGTCGATAAATGTCCAGTTTCTGGCGTAAGTTGGACCCATACGCGTGATCGGCATCAACAATCACGTCACCTTCGGGGACGATGGCGTTGATGACCTTTAGCGGTGAACATCCAGTCACCATGAACATCATCAGGCCGCTAAGGATTGCGCGGCGCGATTGTTTTTCGAGTATCAGTTTTTTTATCATCACACTCTTAATACGTGATCAAAGCCGGATTGGATGTGACCAAACATAAAATCTGAAATGAAAATTTTTTCATTTGACTGAAATTATTTATTGGATTTTTATTCAGGCATGAGTGGGGTCATCGACGATATTACGATAGGCACGCAAATCCGTGACCTGCGAAAAGCACGCGGATTCACGCTTGAGGATTTGGCCGCTCGCATCAATCGGTCCGTCGGATATCTCAGTCAGGTTGAGCGGGATATTTCAGATGTCACAATTCCGAACTTAAAAGATATTGCGGAAGCGCTGGGCGTCAGCGTGAACTGGTTTTTTCGCGGTGACGCCATTGCCCCAGAGGACGAGCGTGGTTTGATCGTTCGCCGGAGCAATCGTCGGCGGTTAGAGTTTCGGGGCACAGGGGTGCTAGAAGAGCTCTTGTCACCAACACTGACGGGTGCGTTCGAAATGGTGTTGGGCACGTTCGAACCGGGTGGCGATACGGGCGAAGTCCACGCTGTTAAAAATGGCGAAGAGGCTGGGTTCGTGGTTTCGGGGCAACTGGCCCTGCATATTTACGATAAAAAATACACGATTGAAGCTGGTGATGCGTTCATGTTTCCAAGGAACATACCGCACAAAGCATGGAACCCGACGGATGAAAAAACCGTCGTTTTATGGATTATTGCGCCACCTGTCTATTAGGCGCTGAGGGTCGTTAACGGGGAGACATAAGAGATGGCAAAAGAATTACCAACCAAGGCGCGTGTTGCGATTATTGGTGGCGGGGTCATTGGTTGCAGTATTGCATATCATTTGACCAAGCGTGGCGTGTCCGATGTTGTTGTGCTTGAACGTAAACAGCTGACGAGTGGCACGACGTGGCACGCAGCTGGATTGATCGGACAGCTTCGTGACAGCGTCAACATGACCAAGTTGGCTAAGTACACGGCGGAGCTTTACCTCGGCCTCGAAGAAGAGACCGGCCAAGCCACGGGATACAAAGTCAACGGCTCACTATCGACGGCAACTACCGAAGGCCGGATGGAAGATTTGAAGCGCCGTGCTGACATGGCCAAGGTTTTCGATCTCGAAGTCAATGTGTTGAACCCAAAGGAATGCCAAGAGAAATACCCTCTCATTCAAGTAGATGACATTATCGGTGGTATTTTTATTCCAAGCGATGGCCAGGCTGACCCCGTGGGTATCACGCAGGCGCTGGCTAAAGGAGCGCGCAACGGGGGGGCGCAGTTTTTTGAAAATACCAAGGTGACTAAAATGATCGTCGAAGATGATCGCGTCACCGGGGTCGAGACGGATGCCGGAACTGTTATGGCCGATGCCGTTGTGATGTGCGCTGGCATGTGGACGCGTGAGTTGGCGGCAAGCGTTGGTGTCACTGTGCCACTTCATGCGTGCGAGCATTTCTATATCCTGACCGAGGCGTTCGAAGGGGTGACCCCTGATCTGCCGGTCTATCGCGACTACGACGCATGGGCTTATTACAAAGAGGACGCGGGCAAAATTCTGTTGGGCGCGTTTGAGCCAGTGGCAAAGCCATGGGGAATGAAGGGGATCAATGAAGATTTCTGCTTCGATCAACTTCCCGATGATTTTGATCACTTCATGCCAGTACTGGAAAAAGCGATGGAACGCATGCCTGCGCTCGAAAAGGCTGGCATTCAAACGTTCTTCTGCGGGCCCGAGAGCTTTACACCAGATGATCGATATCATTTGGGCAAGGTCCCCGAAATCGATGGCCTCTATGTATCCGCAGGTATGAACTCTATCGGTGTTCAGTCGGCTGGCGGTGTTGGCAAGGTCATGACCAACTGGATTTTGGATGGTTATCCAGGGGCTGACTTCAACTCGGTTGATATCCGACGAAACATGCACTTCATGCGCAATGGCAAATACTTGCATGACCGCGTGACGGAAACACTGGGGCTTCTGTACGCAACGCACTGGCCATTTTATCAGTATAAAACCAGCCGTGGTGCCCGTCGCACGCCAATCCACGAGCATCTTAAATCACGCAATGCATGCTTTGGCGAAACAGCGGGCTGGGAACGGGCGAATTGGTTCGCACCCGAAGGTGTTACACCGGAGTACGAATATTCTTTCGATAAGCAGAACTGGTTCGACTATTCAGCTGAAGAACACATAACGGTTCGCGAACGCGTAGGCCTGATCGATCAATCATCGTTTGCAAAATATCGCGTCCAAGGGCCTGACGCCGAGGCTGTGCTGAATAATATATGCGCCAATGATGTCGCTGTTCCCAATGGTAAGATGGTCTACACCCAATGGCTTAACGATCACGGCGGCATAGAATCTGACCTTACGGTCACGCGTTTGGCCGAAGATGACTTCATGGTTGTCACGGCTGCGGGATCGCAAGTCCGAGATATGCACTGGCTAAAATCACATACGCCAGAAGGTGCGCAATGCGTCGCGACCGACGTGACGTCGGCTTATGCCGTGTTCGGGATCATGGGTCCAAACAGCCGCGCGTTGATGCATTCGTTGTCGCCAAATGATTTGTCGAACGAAGCATTTCCTTTTGCAACATCTCAAGAAATTGAGCTTGGCTATGGGATCGTACGTGCATCGCGGATCACATATGTTGGAGAATTGGGTTGGGAGCTATATGTCCCTACCGAATTCGCGGCGCATGTTTTTGAAACGGTCATGGAAACAGGTGCGCAACACGGCATCAAACCGATTGGTATGCATGCGATGAACTCACTTAGGATGGAAAAGGGGTATCGTCATTGGGGCCACGATATTTCGGACGAAGAAACACCGATTGAGGCGGGACTAGGCTTTGCCGTGAAAACCGATAAACCGTCCTTCATCGGTCGAGACGCAATCTTAAAGCAAAAAGAAACCGGCGTTAAGAAACGCATGGTTCAGTTCCTTTTAAGTGATCCAAAAAAGATGCTGTATCACAACGAGCCGATCCTTCGGAATGGAGAGATTTGCGGATATCTGACGTCCGGCATGTACGGTCACACCCTAGGCGGGGCCGTTGGGCTTGGCTATGTTGGACATCCCGATGGCGTCGATGCAGCATTCGTCAACGAAGGGACCTATGAACTGTTGGTCGCTGGAGAGAAAATCCCCGCCGAGGCATCTTTGCGTCCCATGTACGACCCCAACAGCGAACGGATCAAAGCTTAACCTAATACTCATCGTTATCTGGTCAATCTCATAGAAATTGTGGGCCGTCACGAGTACACTGGTAACGGCGCTCAATTTTTATGCGAAGCGGGCAGCATTTTATGAATGACGACAACCCGATAATACCGGGGCAATCTGCTAAGGACCTTTTAGAACTGCTTTTTGGCGAAGGCAGTCCTACAAATGAGCACAATACACTATTGCTTATCTCTTTGGGTGGGGTCGCGACGAGCGACGTATAGCCAGGGTTTTGGAAAGAGCTTTCCGACGTTCTGCAGGCTTTCAAATCGCGCCACCACGCGAAGATATATACGTTATCTCAACTTGATTACGCCGCGATGGTACGAATTACGGAGTACAATCAAGTTGGCCTGATGACCGACGCCAAGGTCGAATTGCTGCGTCTGATTCAAGAATACTTCCCCGACCAATTTGGCATGGTTGATCAGTCGCGACTGCTGCGCCCGATTGACTTAAGGTTCAAACAGCAAAATGCCATTCGTTTCCTTGAGAGTTACGTCGAAGAAGAAGCCAAGGGGCAGTCCAAGCCCGTCGGCAGTAAAAGTCTAAGACGCCTTGCCGAACCCGATATTGATCGAGTTGTCGAAGTGACGGAAAACATCGGCGCTGGCGCGTTTGCCAAAGTCTTCATCCGCGCCCAAGACATCGTCGAGATACTGCCTGGTGCCCCGCCGATGAAGGTGATGGAAGAATATTTCGTCGCCATGGATGCATTGAAAACTCATGTATTTACCGATGTCGAACTGCGTGGTAGCGGCAACTTGTTTAATCAACGTACGATTACCCTAGATCGGTTGCTATTGGGTGCTTATGAAGCGGCCAATCCATCCGATGTAAAATGTTCCATCAATTTGAATGTCGAATCGGTTTTTACCCGAACCTTTCAAGATTTTCTGTCGGCCACGGGTGACAAAGGCTTCGAAAAAATCTCGTTCGAGTTCCGTCAAGCCAACGTGTTGCAACAATTTGATGAGTATGAAGTTGCGACCAATCTGATCAAATCCAAAGGTGGGGCCATCGCCATCGACGCAATTTTCCCGGAAACCGTGGGCATTGTGAATATGAAGCGGCTGCGGGCTGACTACGCTAAAATTTTCTGGCGTCAGGGGGCAGAACAAATCCTCCCAGACTTCGAAGAAGATCTCATAGCCATGCAAGAAAGCGGCACGCAGATCATCTTTGCCCGGGTGGACGACGAGACGGCGGTCGAGTTGGGCCATGATCTTGGCGTGAATATGTTCCAGGGTTTTTATATCGACGATCTAAGTTAAGCCAATCCGAATCCTCCTTACATTATGCAAAAAAAGACCGGACCTTTGGGGACAAAGATCCGGTTTGTTCAGTTTGATGGGGGAGAGGTAGTAACGTGAATATCTAACAACCCTCGCTCGGGATTGGGCCCACTGCCTCGGCATACAGAAAAACGCGATCCAAACGGGCGAATTCGATCATCCGGCGCACGCCCTCGCGTACACAACGGAGTTGGAAACTTCTGCCGGAAACACGGGCGGCTTGAACAACTTCGACAAGGCCCGCGAGACCAGCACTGTCGACGCGATAAACGTCCGACATATCGACGACCAAACCATCATCATCGGTCAAGTGTTTCAACAATAACTGACGTGTTGCTGTAGCACGGCGGAAATCGATATCTCCTGAAACTTTGATGGTATGCATGGCGGCCTCCGATCTATTGATACTAATGTGGATCGGAAGTGCGTTTTGCGCCAATCAAGCGGCATCACGTGATCGCGATCCTGATGAGAGCAAGATCGCCAGAGAATGTGGCACGCATCAGGGCGCAATTAAGGTCTTTTTGGGGCGGATGTGGAGAGAACGCGGTTACGCCGCATCCTCGTCCAGGATCGTTTCGCCCGGCTTTACGATAGAAAAATCAACGGGTTCTGTGCCCAATGTGACGTCGCCGTCCTTCATGTGAACCACGGTATACGTTGAATTTTCGATATCACGCACTTCTGGGAAATCGGCGCGGTAGTGCGCACCTCGGCTGTCTTCGCGCGCTGTTGCTGCTGCAACGACCGCTTTGGAAACCAAGATCAAGTTTTTCAAATTCAACCAATCATGCCATGTCAGGTTATATGCTAAGTTGGATTCGGCAATGCCGACGGTATCCAATTGCGCATCTAATTCAGCCAGTTTGTTTTTCGCCCGGCCCAAGCTATCGGCATCACGAATGATCCCTGCATCTTCCCACATGTGTTCCCAAAGCTCTGTGCGGACATCGTCGATCCGGCCCGCAGGTCGGTCTAGCGGCTGTCGGCAGAGTGCGATGGTTTCTTCGATGACTGATTGATCAGGTTCAGGAATGGCGGCCCCCGGCTTTGCCGATGCGCCAATCGTGTCACCAGCGATACCCCCAAAGACGGTCGAGTTGGCGACGCCGTTGCCGCCCAATCGGTTCGCCCCGTGAACGCCGCCGGTGTCTTCGCCCGCCGCATAGAGCCCAGGCATGGCGGTTGAACAGTCGACTTCGAATTCGATGCCGCCCATCATGTAGTGCGCGGTCGGCACCACTTCGACCAGGCCGCTGACCAGATCAAAGCCACAGTCGGCACAGCGCTCGACCATGCCCTTGAAGCTTTTACGGACGTGATCGGGTTCCAAGTGTTTCATAGTGATATACAGACCGCCATTTTTGGCGGTGGTGCCTTCACGCATTTCGGTGAACATGGCGCGGCTGACGATGTCGCGGGTCGCGCGCTCGTTTCGCTCGTCATATTTATGCATGAACCTGTTTTCATTCCCGTCGAGCAAATATCCGCCGGCACCGCGAAGGCCTTCTTCGATGATCGTGCCAGTGATCCGGGTGTCTTCGCCCGCGATCAGGCCTGTCGGATGGAATTGCACCATTTCCATGTCGCGGAGACGCAGACCGGCGCGGAGCGCCATCGCCATGCCATCACAGCTTTTGTCGCCGGACGGGGTGTGGAATTTGTACATGGTCGGGCCGCCGCCAGTGGCCAGTAGGACCGAACCTGCATTGACCATACGGAAGATGCCTTCACGCATATCGATCATCAGCACGCCGGCAATGCCAGACCCATCCGCGGCAGGCACCAAAGACACCGCGCGATGATCCTCAAGCCGATTGATATCGCGTGCCCAGACTTGTTCGGCCAAGCGGTTGATGATTTCGATACCCGTCAGGTCACCCTTGTGCACAGTCCGGTCGAACGTTTGTCCGGCGAACGCTTTTTGGTGAACACTGCCGTCGGGGTTGCGATCAAAGAAGCACCCGAGTTCATTTTCCAGTTCGCGGATGCGGACCTGGGCTTCGGTGACCAGTTTCCAAGCCAAGTCTTGGCGGTTGATCCATTTCCCGCCATCAACGGTGTCCATGAAGTGACGTTCGGCACTATCACCAGGGGCGAGGGCGACGTTATAGCCACCCTGCACCATCCGCGTGCAGCCGCATTTGCCCAACAATCCTTTGACGGCGACGGTCACATCCAAATCTGGATTGGCGGCCTTGGCGTGCAATGCGCCGAAAAGGCCAGCGCCCCCTGATCCCAATACAAGGACATCGGTCCGATACTGTTCAATCTGGATATTTGAAGCCATGTCAGGCGCCTCCTGGGTTCGCCAGCAAAAGTGCGCCCGCCACAATCAAAATGACCAGGACACATTGCCGGAATTTCTTTTCATCAAATCTGCGATAAAGTTTCAGGCCGAGCCATCCGCCGACGGCGATGGCGGGGATCGCGATTAAAAATCGCTGGCCTGTTTGTGTGTTGACCATGCCACCATAGGCTAACCAGCCCAGGGCCATCCCATGCATGGATAGAATAAATGGTTGCGTCACGCCGCGTGCTTGGCTTCTGGCCCAGCCGCGTTGCGTGCACCACACGCCGGGAACAAAGCCGGACAATCCCGCGAAGCCGCCAAGGATGCCGCCGATCCAACCGACGAAACCATCAAGCAACTGGCCACCCGCTTTGATATGCGGCAAGTTACGCAATGTCAGCATGACAATCCCGTATGCGATCAGTCCCGCACCGGCGACCATCTTGAACGTGGCTGGTTCGACCATCATCAGCAGGCTCGCGCCAATCGGAACACCGACGGCGCCACCAATCAGGAATGGCCAAAAGTAGCGGAAATCCAATTCGCCGCGCATCATGATGATCAGCACAATGTGCATGACAAAAAAGCATGATACGACCAATGGCACCGTCTCGGCGGGTAAGAAAAATTGCAGCCAGATGGCGGATGCGATCAGCGCATCGCCAAATCCCGCGGCTCCCGTCACGAATGCGGCGGCAAAAGCGCCAGTTAGAATGATGGCGACTTCAAACCACATTGATCAAGAACGCGAGACCAACGGCGAGGGATATGCCCGCACCGATGGCCACGGCCGTTTTCGAACTTTCGCGAGAGCCAAAAAACTCTAATGCCATCAATCGCAGCCCGCCGGTCAGGTGTGCGGCCAATAAAATGATCAGAATAACCTCTGCCGCTTTGACCAATGGCGCGTCGGTCCAGCGAATAAAACCATCCATGGCGGCTTCGCCCTGAATGGCGAGACCCAATACGTAAAAGTGCGCGGGTAAGAATATCGCGAGCAGCAAACCCGAAACTCGGTGCAATACGAACGCCCAATAATGCGCGTGATTTCTGTGCCCTGATAACTTCATGCGCCGACACTCGCGGTGAACAGCCCGATCACAGCGCGAAAACCCATGGCCAAGATGACAAGGCTAAAGGTCGCCATGATCATGTGTGTCGCCTTGGGGCTGATGTCGGTCATTTCTTTCAAAATGGTCCGAACCCCGATCGGCGCATGAACGGCGATGGCGGTCACGAAGATGCTATAGAATGCCAGCCAGAGGAAATTGCCAGAAACCCGGCCAATGATCTCTGCGGCGCTCAGGCCATCTTGCACGGCGTAAACAATGACGATCAGATGCACCACCACGCAGACCGCCAGCACCGCAGCGCTTAGACGCTGCCAAACCCACAGCTTTGTTTCGACCCGCGCGTTCGACACTAAATCTCGCCCTTCAATGCAGCTTTCATCGTGGCGCGTTTTAAGCCGACAATGGAATTTGTCGGGCTTAGGTTTTTCGGACAGTGCTTCACGCAGCCTTGTTGTGAATGGCAGGCATGGCATCCGGAATCACCCGAAATTGCCGTCAGGCGTTCTTTGTTGCCGCCATCACGGACATCGTTGACCAATGTCCAAGCGCGGTTCAATGCGGCGGGGCCCAGATAATCTTTGTTCCATTCGACAACATCACAGGCGGAATAACAGACGGCGCAACCAATGCACTCGATGCCTTGGGCTGCCAGTTTCCGAGTCGGATCATCGGGCTTGATGACATCAAAGTCGTCGTTGCGCGTCTTGGTTGGATGAAACTTACCTTCGGCCTTGTTCATCTTGTCGAAGAACTCGGTCATGTCGCAGGTCAGATCCTTGACGATCTTTAAGTTTCGTAATGGCGAAACCTGTATTGCGCCATCCTCGACCACTTTGTCGACATGCGTGCGGCAAGTCCATCGGGGTTTGCCATTCACGGTCATCGCGCACGATCCGCACATGCCGACCCGACAGGCAAAGCGGTAACTCAGCGTCGGGTCAATGTTGCGTTGAATGAATGTGACGACGTCCAACACCGTTTGCGACGGTTGCCGTGGAACATCGAAAGACTGAAATTCTCCGGTTTCGCGACCACGCCAAACCGATACTTTGATTGAATTGCTCATGCCTTGTTATAGGCGGCTTTAAAGGATGACACCAGAATTAGTCATGATTTTAAATTGATATATTTTCCATAATCATGAATTTTATTGAAGAAAAGTTTGTGGAGAACATCCATCCTTTGCGTAACCCGGATGCCGCAGTTACAGAAACCCGATAAACGCACGACCTAAGGGGTTATGTCGTTTCGTTCCACGCGAAATTCTTTCCTGCCGCTGATTGTAAAGTGCAGTGGAATCAGTCTGTGTGCCCAACACCTTGCCCAGGTCCGCTCCACGCCTGTAAGCGTCCGAAAGTGGGAAGGCCGAAACTCAGCCGAGTTCAGCCAACAAAAGCCCTATTGAACATTTTTCTGCTATCCAACAATCGTGTATTGTCAGCGTGAATTACTGGTAAACCGATGCAATCAAGTCTCACAAAGCTATTTGGGCTATCTTTCTTTCTGCTGACGGGAATAGTTGGGTTCATTCTCGCTAATCACTATCTTCACGTCGCGGAAATACGATCAACAATGTCAAAGAGTGATCTCGCTCTGCAAAGAGTGCGGCACTTCAGCGAACTTATGGAGTTTGCGCGTGCAAGAACACGCCTGACGAGCCAGATACTCGATACCGAGGATGTCTTTGAAAAAGATAAAATCAATCAAGAATTAGAAATTTACGCCAATCGTTTTGCGAGGACTTAGCAGTCCTTACGAGAGCTTCCGCTCGATGACTTCGCTCTGGAGAGTCTAGCGACACAAAGCCAAGTTGTATTAGTCATCCTGCCAGCTCAGAGAGAGGTCGTTTCACTATCAATTCACGGCAACGAGGCCGAACACAAAGAGGCCGAACAGCTTTTCTACGAGATTGTAATTCCCGGCCAAAATAAACTCATTGAAACATTTCGTGACCTCATTACACATGAGCAAGAGAAAACCCAGACCCTGATTGTTGACACGGACAAGTCACTACACCATTCGCAACAAAACCAGGTTGTAATTGCTTTTCTATCTCTTTTATCCGTTCTGATCATTGCGATCTTTGTGATCGTACGAACCAAATCAGTACAGAGAGAGCTACATGCTAAACAACTCGACCTAGAAGAAGTAGTTGAGGTCCGAACCAGTGAGTTATCGACAGCACTAAAGCAGGCAGATAACGCAAACCAATCCAAGTCTGAGTTTTTGGCTTCGATGAGCCATGAAATCCGCACGCCAATGACAGGTATCATTGGTTTTTCTGAACTGCTATTGGATAAGAAGCTCGATCCGGACAGCCGAGAGAAAGTTCTGCGGATCAAGAGTTCCGCGTCGGCGCTGCTGGATATTATCAACGATATTCTAGATATTTCGAAACTTGATGCGGGTAAGCTTGAGGTCGAGAAGATCAATTTTGATCCCTCCAAGATCGCGCATGATATCATACAGCTTTTTCACCAGACCTGCCCGCCAAACAAAAAAGCCAACATGACCATAAGCGCAAACATCGCGCCCGATTTTCCGTCGGGTGTATGCGCGGACCCAACGAGATTACGGCAGATACTCATTAATCTGGTCGGAAACGCGGTGAAGTTTACGGACGAGGGGGCGGTCACTCTCCATTGCGAAAAACTACCTGGGCGCGATGAGCTCAGATTCCGCATCGTCGATACCGGGGTCGGTATCGAGAAAGAAGCACAAGAGAAGCTGTTCGGAGATTTTGTTCAAGCCGATGCATCGATTAGTCGTAAGCACCAAGGGACCGGGTTGGGTTTGTCGATCTGCAAGCGCTTGTTGGAGTTAATGGGCGGACAGATAGGTATTGAAAGCGCACCTGGTAAGGGCAGTACGTTCTGGTTCACGTTGCCCTATGAAGCGCTGCCAGATGATGTAGAGATCATTGATCATCTTTCCATCAAGTCACGGAAATATCGGGGTGCGCGTGCTCTCTCAATCCTGGTGGCAGAGGATAATGAGATCAACCAGACGATCATCAAGGCGATACTCGATCAGATGGGCCATGACGCAACATTCGCAAACAATGGGGCAGAGGCTGTCGAGATTGTTAAGTCGCAGGACTTCGATCTTATTTTGATGGATGTCAGAATGCCTGAGCTATCCGGACCTGATGCCACGAAACAAATACGCATGCTCTCTGGGTTCAAAGGACAAATCCCGATTATTGCTCTCACCGCCGATGTTATGGCCGATAATCGAAAGTCCTATTTTGAAGCAGGAATGAATGACCTTGTCGCAAAACCGATAGATACGGAAGAACTTGCTCTTGCCATAAACAAGGCCGCCGGTGAGGCAGTGAACATGGTGGATGATGCGTAAGAACTCGACGAACTCGAGAGCGACAGTTCTTTCGATCTTGACGAGGTGCGGAATCGTTTGGGCTTGCCTGATGACGTCATAATGCCTTTGCTGGTGAAATTTGCATCTGATTACGGCAGCATTTCGACTCGCTTGCAGCGTATGACAGATGATGGTGATTGCGATGGCGTCCGAGAGCTTGCGCATGCGCTCAAGGGGGTCGCTAGTTCTCTCGGTCTGACGGGTATTTCAACCCAAGCTGCTGACATCGAACGAGTTGCCAAAGCGGGTGACGTAGAAGCGGTATGTGAACTGATTCCCTCTCTCGCAGTAGAGTGCGCAGAGGCCGAAAAAGCGATCACCAACCAGACTAGAAGTTAAGTATGTCCGCAATAAGTCATAAGCAGTCCTCTTAACGCCTGTCCCAGTATATTACTTCATGCCGGTTAGTCGGCCTCGCTGTTCAACATTTTAAACCTGCAGGCGAGGGATAAAGGGCTCAGTTGACTGTTTAGTGACGCACCTATAGTGCCCAAGTTCAATAGATCACTTAATCATTTAGGGGTGAATTCGCTCTTTAATATTTTCAACGGCAATGACACAGCCAAATCCGTTCTCTGGCTTGATCCATAATGTCCCGTCCGAGTCTTCAAAGCTGATCCCGTTTTCGGTCCAGCATTTGCGCGTTGCATCTAAGCTGCTGACGCGGAGTTTGAAGCCTGCAAAGTAGGCCTCGCGTTTCTCATCACTGGCGATGGCACCCGGATATTGCTGTGCGAATACTGCGGGCGTCATTGCTACCAAATCACCCCGTGCGGTGGTGGTTCTGGCAACACCTTCTGGCGAAGAGACTCGGTCGCCGCCCGAAAAAGCATCAAAGAATTTTCCCGCACTTTCAGGATCATTCGTAACGACATAGGTCTCGGCAATATTCAACGCGCCATTGGCATGGGACTGATAATCAGGTTTCCAAAACAAATCTGGTCGCCATTGTTTACACGTGAAGAACGCCATATCGGGAAGGGCGGGGTCATCCAAAAATGTCAGTGAGAACCCCACGGTTTGGGAACTGCCATCAGGTTGCTTGGCGAGGCGTTTGAATTCAAACGGCTCAAACACGTGCAAGTTCTTCTCTAAATATTCTGCCCGGTCCTGCGCTTCGTCCATGCTGTCCAAGACCAGCATCGACATCCCTTCACGCTTTGCCAAGTATTCCCGATTGAACGCACCAAAACTGAAATGCTCGCCGTCAGGTTCGGGGATGTTTTCTGGCTCCGTCACCGAGAGAACCTCTAAGAAAAAACCATCAAGCTGTGCCAAAATGTTCCCCGTTCCAAACGGGTGTTGGGCTTGGGGTGTCATGGTGAAGCCAAGCGATTTGTATACTTCTGCTGCCTTTTTCAAATCTTGAACGCACAAAACGAGATGATCGATGCCTCTGGACATGACGAAGCCTCCGCTAATGGGGTATTTGTAGATGATGCGGCGCAGATCAGCGCCCATAATTCAGATAATACCAAGGGGGCGGGGTTGGGCACAAGAATTACCAAGATCGAAGTCAGCAAACTTCGCCTGCCGTTAACGGTTCCCTACAAGTTATCGTTCGGCCCTGTGACGGCTTTGGATACCATCATTGTGCAGGCGTTTGATGACGATGGATGCGCCGGCTTTGGTGAAGCGACGATCCTGACTGGGTATACACCCGAAACCATCGAAGGTGCGTGGCAAGCTGTATCTGAGATCTCGAAGGCTGTGGTCGGAATGGAAACGGATGATGCGAAATCTCAGGCTTTGACGCGGCATGCCGAAACGCCGTTCTCAGTCACTGCGGTTGTCACAGCAATTGAAATGCTTGAAGGCCACGACGTTTTACAGTCTCCCACGTCGTCTGTCCCATTGCTCGCGATTCTGGGTGCGATGGATGAGTCTGACATCAAAAAAGAGATCACGAGCCATGCGGCGGCCGGATATACGACGATTAAGGTTAAGATCGGCTGGGATCTGGAAGATGATTTGGCGCGCACAGCATTCATCCAATCGTGCCTGCCCGATGGTGTCTCTATCCGCATCGATGGCAATCAGGGATATTCAAAAGAAGATGGCGTCGCGTTTGCATCTCGTGTGTCACCGGAACGGGTCGAATTGTTGGAACAACCCTGTCACATGGATGATTGGGATGCGGCAGCGGCTTTGGCCAAAATCGATAATGTGCCGTTTATGTTGGACGAGAGTATTTATGGCGATGCGGAGATAGAACGGGCGGCTGAATTGGGTGGCGTCACGCACGTCAAACTCAAGCTGATGAAGGCGGGTAGCATCGATAACCTGATGCGCCAACTCCGTCGCATTCGAGAGCTTGGGATGATCCCGGTGTTGGGAAATGGGGTGGCATCTGATCCTGGCTGCTGGATGGAGGCTTGCGTCGCGGGCGTCTTGGTCGACAATGCAGGCGAAATGAATGGATTCCTAAAACCGAATACACATTTGTTCACGAAGCCGCTCTCAGTCATCGGTGGTGCAATTGCCATGCCGACCGAAATGCCGCGTTTGATAGACCTATTGGCGCTTGCCGTTGATCATCACACTTTTTCGGCAACCTAGATGTTTGGTTACGAGTGGTTTGCCCTATCAGGTGTCGCCCTTGCCATGCTGGCAGGTGGCCTGGCCAAGGGTGTGACGGCCATTGGCCTCCCCATTATTTTCTTGGTGATTGCCGTTAATTTTGTGCCACCGCAGGCCGCGTTGGCAATCATCACCATCCCGATCTTGGTGACCAACCTATGGCAGGCCAGCCGTGGGCCTAGCATTTTGGAGCCCGCTAAACGGTTTTGGCCGATGCTGGTTGCCTTTGTCATTTGCATGTACATCGGATCATTGATCGCCGCGTCCGTGGATTCAGCGACGATGTTTTTATTGATCGGTATTTCCGTGCTGATTTTCACGGTCTCTCAATTCTTAACCCCTATGAAGACGCCTTTAAGCCCGATCATGGAAAAAATCTTGGGACCCTTTGTCGGCGTCATTGCAGGATTGATGGGGGGTATCTCGACCGTGTGGGGGCCGCCGATCATGATGTATTTATTCTCGCTGCATTTGCCCAAGGATATGTGGACGCGCTCCATCGGGGCGATTTACCTGGTTGGTGCCGTGCCGTTGACCATCTTTTATTGGAAAAATGGTATTCTGAATCCAGACAACATCTGGTTGTCGGTCGCAGCATGCGTGCCGGTAATGATTGGCACCCTGATTGGCGAGAGATTGCGTAAGCACGTGAACGAAGCGTTGTTTCGAAAAATACTACTGTTCGCGTTATTCATCATGGCGCTCAATCTGTTGCGCCGCGCCCTATTCTGATGGTGCCCAGGGGAACGGCATCAGTTTCCCAATGCCTTCAGAAAATTCATAAACACTGGTGACGGCCAACTCATGATTGAACGGGATTCCCTGTTTGTCGGCGTGTTCGCGCAAGCGATCATGATGATATGCCATGACCTCTGGATCCATTGGCATGTCGCCGCAGTCGTACATGCGAAGATATCCGTCCGCGTCACGGGCGGGCATCACACGGCTTTTCATATAATTGTTGGGTGACCAGGGAATGTCCATGACGCCCGCTTCGCAGGCGCGGACAACACCGATGGCGACATCGCCATCACCCATTTCCAAAATCTTATCCATGATCGGTCGCACCTCTTTGCCAATCAGGTCGCATTCGCGTTTGAATTCGGGTAACTCGTCCAAGCGGATTTGCCGGGCCATATAAACGGCCATGCGCGTATTGCGAAGGCCCGCAGCATTGGCTTCTGGTGTTGGGATGCCAAAGGCTTCATGGGAGGATTTCGTGGTTACGCTGACAGCGCCACCGATCGCCGCCAAGGTGCCGCCATAGGCGACTAGTGCTTCACACTCCGCCGCATCATAGGGCCATGCCCCCATCCAATGAAGCGAGGTCACGGGCGTAAAGACATCCGAGTAACCTTGTTGCATCAGGTATTCCTGTGTCAGGACCCTGGCCATTTTGATGGCGGCAGCGTCTTGGACCAGATGCATGGTTTGGCCCAACTCAAGGCCATAGTTTTTGACGCCTTGCCCTGCTGCCAGCAATGCATCGACGATCCCGGTCAGGATGGCGATACAGGGTGGAATATTGGTCCCCGTCAGGAATCCCGGTTGGCGTCGATGCAGGTCCACGCCCAGGTCCGCATACATCGCGGCTAGACGATCCAGATATTGGTAGTTTCGTATCCCCTGAGAGATAGAGACTTCTTTGGTGTAGGACGTGGTATACGCAAGGCCCGATCCCAGATAGCCTGAAAAACCTGCGGCAAATCCAACTTCGGCCGTCAGCTTTGGCATCGATGTGCCTGAGAGAACGATGGCGGGTTTGTTGATCGCGTCGATAAGTTCACGGGTGACTTTGGGCCCATAGTTCACCATGGGATAGCCGTTTAACATTGACCGCCCGGCTTTTTTTGATTCTTCGATGCCGCGTGCCGCGTTTTCCCATTGTTCGTTTCGGGTATAGCTATCGGTGGTCGTCGGGACGATGTCAGCCAAGCCTTCTTGGTCCAGGCATGTCATCAGTTCCTTTTGCAGCTCAAGTGTACCAAACCCGCCGCGCGGTTGCGTCAGGCACCGACCTTCGGCATCGGCTTGGCGCATCACCCAACCCAATTGCTTATGCTTGGGCATCGCCTTGTGATATGCCGCGGCCTCGTTGATATCGATCTCCGCGCCCGTAGGCCATCGCGCCAAGTTCTTCTCGCGCATGACGGTAAAAGCATCGTCAGGGATGCGTTCTGCACTAAATGGAACGTCATCTATCTCAAGCTGCGGGAGGGCGATCATGCGTCGTCTCCTTGTTCGTGGAATCCAGTGGGGTCAGTGAATTGTGAGCAAGTTTTAGCGCGGCAAATTTATCAACGGCGGCCAATAGACCGGCAGCATAAAGCGCATAACCACGATCAATCATCAGGGTTGGATTTTTTGGCCGCAGGCTCTCGGGTGAGCGATCATCATACAGTGCTGCTGCTAGCGTCTTTTCGGGGGTGTGCCCATGAACCAAGACACCACCAGTGCCTATTACGGTCCCAGTAGTGGTCAGGTCTTTTCCGTATTGAACGGTGACGGGGCCTGTCACAGATTGCTTGATTTCTATGCGCCCCGCGTGTCGTGCGATAGCGCGTGAAACCGCATTACTGGCGAGTGCTGAATCGAACATAGCCTCGGCTTCGGTTTCCGGAATGCGCTCCACGTCAGCATCGATATTTTGAAGTAACGCTTCAACATATTCGGCTGTAAATCCGGCCTCAGCGGCAAAATTTTCGGCCCCGACGGCATCGACGATGGCACGTGCATTGTGACGCATCCCTAAATCGCCTTCGACCGTTCGCTTGGCATAGGGTTCGGGCAATCCGTATTGCAAAACGCCCTCAGCCGTCGGTTTGCCATCTCCAATAGAATGCACGTCGGTGGTGGCCCCGCCGACGTCAACGATGATCAGATTGCCCAGCCCGTCAATGTCATCTGATCCTTGGGCAAGCACTTTGGCGCCGTCCATCACGGCGGCAGGCGTCGGCATCAAGACAGCGTCGAAACGCTCGGCCGCCTTGTCGATTCCTTTGGCGTGAACAATACGCTCAATGAACACATCGCGAATGGCGGCGCGCGCGGGCTCGACGTTCAAGACGTTAAATTCTGGCATGACGTTTTCCGATGTTCGAACGTCCACGTTGGCCGATTTCATGATCTCGACAACATCATCAGCGACAACCCGATTTCCAGCGACAATGACGGGGCAATTGATACTCGCATCAGCGAGTTTCTGCGCATTCCATAAAATGGTTTCTTCGTTACCGCCATCGGTGCCACCCGCAAGCAGCAAAATGTCTGGTGATTGCGATATGATCGCAGCGGCGTCCTTATCGGTCAGCTTATAAGCATGAGCGCCGATTAACTTTGCTCCCGCACCCAATGCCGCTTGGCGAGCGGCTTCGGCGGTCAGTTCCTTGACCAAGCCAACGGTGATCATGGCTAGACCACCCGCAGCACTTGAAGATGCTAGACGATGATCAAAGGTCGGCAAGCCACCCATGCGTGTCTCTAAATCAGCTAAGGCCGCATCCATGCCGATGTTGATGTCACTGGTAACCGTCGATGGGCCCTGTCCGGCGGCGATGATCGCACCTGCATCCAGGTCAACGGCACGTAGCTTCGTGTACGTGCTGCCAAAATCAATTAAGAGCGCAGATCGCAATGTCACGCTGCCTCGCCTGAGACCTTGCTTGCGAAATCTTTATCCAAATGCGCCGCCACGTCGTCTGTTCGGGTGCCCGGCGGGAATGCCCGATCAAAGCCCATGTCCTGGAATCGTTGCTCGACCTCTTCCCACGATTGCTTGCCGACGACCAAGTTGCCGCCAACATAGAGCACGATATCTTCGAGCCCAGCTTCAACGCACATATCACGAAAGCCGCGGCAATCCAGTTCGCCTTGACCATATAGCGAGGACACAAGAATGGCATCGGCGGCAGTTTCGATGGCGGCTTTGATGAAATCTTCGGATGGTGTCAGGGCACCGAGTGTGACGACATTGAAGCCCTCTTTTTCAAGTGCCATCGACAGAATGCGATTGCCGACGATATGGGTGTCAGCCCCGATCACGCCAGTGACTAACGTAATTTTGGATCGTTGATCAGGCTCCAAGCTCATGTGTCGTCTTCGTCTTCATTGGGTGTTGCGGGTGGATAATGGCATTCCCGCATGACCAGTTCCATTCGACGTGCCGCATCGCGGAAGCGGTCTAGTTTTTGAATTGCCATTTGAACCGACATACGTGCCGCCGGGGCATGTACCGACAATCCGGCGACGACCCGTCCACGCGTGTCATAGATCGGGACCGCCAATCCGATGAGCCCGGCTGTGTTTTCCTGATCATTGCAGGCATAACCCAACCGGCGAATTTGCTTGAATTGAATTTCCAGCGATTTCGGGCTGGTCAGCGTGTTCTCGGTGTATTTTTGCAGTGGCCCATTGGACAAGATCCGCTTACGGGTGCGTGACGGCAAATGCGCGAGTAGTAACTTCCCGATCGCCGTTGCATGCAACGTTGCCCGGGAGCCGATGCCGATTTGCAGGCGAAACGGCCAGTCGCACTCGACCCGGTCGACATAGACAACACCATCCCGGTCCAGGACTCCGACATTACATGTTTCACCGATTTCATTGACGAGCGCGTTGAGGATATTTCGAAGCGGCGCCGCATGTGTGAACGAGGCCATGGTGTCGGCCGCCAGAGCCATCAAATTCGGGCCGACGAGATATCTATCACCATCTGGAGAACGGGTAATCAAAAGCGTCTCTTCGAGTTGCCGCACCACCCGAAAAACGGTGGGACGGGGGAGGTCGGTTGCCTCTGCAAGATCATGAAGACTGGGCGGATGTTTAGCGTTCAGTATCGCTGAAAGCACTGTTACGCCCTTACCGAGGGCACTCCCGGTATCGGGTGGAATGATGTGATTGAGCGGACTGCCGTCGGGCATGGTTTCCTCGTAAATTGTTGCTATTGCCAAGAACTGTAAACAGAATTCAGAAGATTTCAAGAAACTCGACAAATATGTCTCGTTAAATGAATTATTGCACATTTTAGTTTGGCATTTGCAGAGCGGTGACGATTGGGCCAGCATGTCGGCAAGATCAGACGAGGACGTACCAATTTCTAAGAACCAGCCCCTTCCACCAAACAGCGACCTGATGAGTGTGTTTCGGCAAGGCTTTATCGATGGTTTTAGCCTGCCCGCATTCATGGTTGCGGCGAGCATGATCGGCTATGGCGCATTGGTGCAGTCTGCGGGCCTAAGCCTGGGTCTCGCGATTGTATCAACGCTAGGAATTTGGGGATTGCCGGGCCAAGTCGCTTTCATTGAATACATGCTGTTGGGTGCGCCGGTGTTGTCGATGTTGATTGCGGTATCTATGGCCAATATGCGGTTCCTGCCCATGAGCTTGTCGCTCGTGCCGCTGTTTCGTAGATCAGAGTCTGGATGGCGGCTTAGGTATTTATGGGTCCAAGTGATGTCGGTGAATACATGGGTCGGGTTGCTACGCAAAGTCCCTGAACTGTCACCCGATCAGCGTGGGCCCTACTATGCTGGATTTGCCACGATTTGCATGCTGTGTGGTGTCGCGGGGACGGCTGCCGGATATATGTTGGCTGATACTTTACCGTTTTACGTGACCGTCACGATGGTTTTCATCAACCCGATTTACTTTGCATTCGTTTTTGCGGCCATGCGTGCACGTGCGTGCATGCTTGCGCTCGTCGCTGGTGCCATAGCGGGGCCGCCATTGTACTTGATCAGCCCGGAATGGAGTTTGCCGTTCTGCGGCTTAATTGCAGGAACGATCGGGTATGGGGCGGACCGATTTATGAGGCGGTCGGCGTAGATGTTTGATCAAAGTGTTACTGAATGGGCGCCTTGGACGCTCTTGTTACTCGCGATTGCAGGAACATATCTTTGGCGAGGGATGGGCACGGCCATCGCCGCGCGCATTGATCCCGATAGCGAGCTTCTACAATGGGTGGCGTGTGTTGCCTATGCACTGTTGGCCGGACTGATCGCCCGTATTTTGGTGTTTCCTGTGGGCATTCTGGAAGAGACTCAATTGGTTGATCGACTTGGCGCGACCGCAATGGGGTTTGTGCTGTTCTTTATTTTTCGGCGGCATGTTGGCGTCGGTACGCTCAGCGCTGCGGGGATTTTCATGGCGCTGGTCTGGGCGCGCGGCCAAGGAATTATTTAAGAGGGAATCGTTTTAGTGATGAATTTGATGTGCAATGTGCGTCCGTTGCTGGTGGGGTTTGCCGTCTCTGTCACTATCTGCTGGCCAACCATCACTACAGCTCAGGTTTGCGATGCGCCGAAACCTGTATGTGCTGCCGCTGATAATGTCGTCGCTATTTCTGGGTTTGAGCCGATCGGAAGTGCCGTTGCCATTGGAAATGGCTTGCTGGTGACCAACCGTCATATGGTCGCCGATTTGGAAACCGTGACTGTGGTGTTGCCAAATGGGGCGCGTACAACTGCGCGTGTGGTGCCAACGGATTATCCGGGTGATTTGGTGCTTCTGCAGACTAATGAACTTGCGGGTATCGCTGCGTTGACAGTGGATGCGCCAAAGTTGGATGACGAACTGTTTGTGATTGGCTTTGATTTGGGCCGGGAAGCGATCCGGGTTTACGCGCCCGGACGCATGATCGTCGGTGTCGCAGAAACGCCACTCGCGCGACTTCATATGGACGCACCGGCACTGCCTGGAAATTCTGGTGGTGCAGTGATGGATGCCGAGGGTCATCTGGTCGGGGTCGTTGCGTCGGGAGGCGAAGGCCGTAACGAGGCCATTCCTGCCAAAGAAATCGCCCGTGTCGAAAAGAATTCTGGGCCCGCTTATACCGATGCTTCTACCACAATCGGTCGAGCGTACCGGACGTGCGTGGAAACATTAAACAATGTCAGTGCCGTGCGCGGCCCTTTGTCTGATGAAGTCGCAGCGGCTCTGTCGAAAAGCTGTCGCGCCAGCAACAACCGGCAATTGATGGATTTGGCAGGGCAGGCGTTGGGACAGCGACGTGATATCGATGGGTCGCTGGCCTTATTAGAAGCTTCATATGCACAAGACCCGAATGCGCCGAATACGGTTGTGTCGCTGGCGATCACGTATCACTTAGCGCAACGCTGGGCCGAGGAGATTCCCGTATTAAGACACGGATTGGAATTGTTGCCCGATGATGTGCAGCTGCTGCGTCTCGCGTTGCAAGCAGGCATCTGGGGTGGCGAGCAGGAACTGGCTGATTTCGCGATGAGCAGAATCGAAGCGGTGTTGCCGCAAATGGCACCTGCCGCACGGCGCTTCTATGATAATCCGCCATCCGCGCCGCAGACACGCCCGCCGGGATAATACTAGTGGGGACCGTCGCTTGGATCAGGTATCCAGCCGTATCGGGTTTGACGGGGACCATCCAATCCACGGGCGCGTTTCAAGATCGCTTCACGCAATTCTGGGCCTTTCCAGTTTCGATTTTTGGCGAGTATCCGGACCGCTAATGCCGTCACGCGGGGTACGGCAAAACTCGATCCCGACGCCTTACCCGGAGCACCACGGTGGTCGATCACATCAATTCGCTCGCCGGGAACCATAATATCAACATGGGTCGAGCCCCAATTGGAACCGCGTGCCAGCCGGCCATTGGGTTCAGATGATGTGATGACGATGGTATTTGCCAATGGAAGCGCCGCTGGGTAGACGGGATCGGTATCGATATTCCGGCCATTATTGCCAGCGGAAACCAGGAATAGCATTTGCGGATGGCGCTGTGCAGCATCGGCAAATGCAGCCCATTCTTGTTCGGAATTCGATCCCATCGCCAGGTTAACCACAGCGATATTTTGCGACGCAAGCCAATCGACGGCATCCGCCATCTTTGTCATTTCTGGCCTGGGGTAGCGGACGGGAATGATCCTCGCCATCGGGGCTTCTTTGATGATGATGCTTGCGACGGAACTTCCATGATGGAGCGGGAAAAAAGGTGAGCGCCCGGTATCAATGTCGTACGGGCGGTCATCTTCGTCCCAATAATCCTTACCTATCAACGCGCCATTTGTGTCGCGGGCGAGGCGTTCAGAGAAGGGCGCGACCGTATAATTGATTCCACTATCAATCACACCGACCGCGATGCCGCCCGGGTCTACACCAACCGGGACAGGGGGATTGAGAGGAATTTCATCGATGACTGTTGTGCCGTCTGCATCCAATACCCTTATCAGTTCAGGCTTCCTGTCTGCGCTGTAAATCCGCTCGCGGATTTCTCTGACGTTGCAGGTGTCGTCACCGTTTAGACTGATGCGCGGGGCCGGGTCAGACAACGCGATGGATACACGCCGCAATCTGTTGCCTGGGAACAACATGGTCAGATCGATACGTTCGTCGGCGGATGTAAGAAACGTAGTGGTGGCGCGACCCGGTCGTCCGCCAAGAATATTGACGTCGTGGGCAATGATACGCGTGCCTTCTATGACGTCGCGTAAACGGGTGGTATCCGTATAAGGGCGACCGCACGCTGCTTTTAAAAGCGCCCCAAGCTGAGTGATCGACGTTTTCGGGTCATCTGCATGTGTCCCGGTGGATGTGAGGCCGCCACAGACAAGCACACCTGCGATCACAGAACTGACAAAGCGAATGTGTTTCATCGTTCATTGGTGGAACAACGCAATGAACGAGTCAAATATTAGCAAGAGGGAGGCCGAAGGTGGGCCTTTGCATCTCGGGGACCAGGGGTTCGACGGGGGTATGGATGCCGCCGAGACACGTAGAACCCACCTTCGGTTTGAGTTGAGATTTGCGCCTTCGGCGCGCGTCACAACTCAATAAAATCGGTTTGAGTAGGTAGAGCATTGAACCTTATTGGTGGTCATCGCGAACTCACTCTTCTGTACGAATAGGTTGCTCGGTCGTTGACCTGGTTTCAACGGAAAGCGACAATTCGATGGTATAGATGCAATGTGCGATGCTTGATTGGTCATACAAAACAGACACTAAGATCACTCAACTGATCGTAGCATTGGTCATTTGTCAGTAACCTTTTGGTATTACAAATGAATCCTATCGAAGACCTTTACCTTCAGGAAAACTCGTGACGCCCACTCGTTTCGATATTTATGTGCGCCAAGATAACCGTTGGCAGCTCAAAGGCAGTATGGCTGGCGAGGACAAGGATTCTGCCCTGGCCCAAGGGGCGAAAATGGATGCGGCCGGCGAATTCCAAGGTGTGCGCATCATGGCCGTAACCGAATACGGCGAGGGACGTGCCCCACTTGAGACGCTGGCCTGGATCAGTCCGCATCTGAGCAATGTCGCAGCCGTCACGCGTCAGATGAAACGCCAAGCGAGTGCCGCCAGCGAGAACGTCGCCGCGCGAGAAGCTGCTTCTGCTGATGTTGGCAAGGAACCACGGCCGAGTATGGAGGCACCAAGCCCAGCGAGTTCGGCGGCTGGGCGTCGGCAGACTGATGCAACATCACCATTTCGTGCGAAATCCCCGCCTGACCCAGGCGCGCAGGCGCGCCAGCTTGCGGGAAAGGTCGTATCCAACACCGTTATTTCAATCGCGATCGCGATATTGGCTTTTATTCTGGTTTCCATCCTGATCAAGAATTTTGGGGCATCGCTGGGCGTACCGACTGCCCATCAGGGTAAGGTTACGCTGGGTGCTGCTGGTCTCGCATTTTTGATTTCAGCCAGTGTTCTGTTGGGCCGTGTATATCGCACGCACGTTGATGAGTTGCCAAAGGTCACGGTTAATCGCCGGACTGACTTGCGCCGAGATTCGGGACGGCGAACTGATTATCCTCGACCTAGGGCTCCTCGAGATGGTGTTGCCGTCACTCCGAGCATGGGTGCGGGTGCTGTGACTGAGACAGACTCTTCCTCTTCGTCTGCAACAATCACGCCGCCCTTAAAGCCGATCGCGATTAACAGGTAGAGTGACAACGCCTTGGCGACAGCCTCTGGGAAAACGAGATCCGATTTCGCGGCGGCAGCCAAGAAGCCCAACGCAAAGAACAGCACCATGGGCGACAGCAGATTATTCTGTGCTAGCGCGAGCGCGTCCTGCATGTATCTATCCCTTCGGAAGGTTTCGCTTACTGGTCAACGATGCTTTTGAATTTAGCCATGTCTACATTGCATCCGCTGACTACAATGGTAATGGGACCATCATCCAATTTGATTTTGCCTGCGGTGAGCGCGCCAACACCGACTGCGCCACCCCCTTCGGTGACCAAATGGTCTTTGTGAAATAATATTCGCATGGCGTCCGCGATTTCTTCCTCGCTCAACAATATTGTGTCGTCGATGTAGCGACGGGTCATATCGAATGTGATTTTGTTCTCCAGGCCGATGGTGCCGCCCAAGGCGTCGGCCAATGTTTCGACCTCGTCAACGGGCACGGGCTTTCCGGCCTTCAACGAATCTATCATGGCCGGTCCGTTTTCCATGGTGATGCCGACCATGCGGATGTCGGGTTTCAACGATTTGAGGGCCATGGCAACGCCTGCGAAAAGACCACCACCCGATAACGGGACCAGCACGGTTTTGACATCCGGCATGTCTTCTAGAATTTCCAATCCGATGGTACCTTGGCCCGCGACAATATCGGGCGCATCAAACGGATGAACGTAAACCAACCCATCTTTGGCGATCCGTTCATGCACTCCATCTTCTGCCGTTTCTTGGGATGGGCCAGCGATCACCACCTCAGCACCCAAGTTGCGGATGGCATCGACTTTTACTTGCGGGACCAATTCCGACATATAGACCGAACACGGAACGCCCAGGCGCTTAGATGCATAGGCAAGCCCACGACCGTGGTTCCCGCTCGACATCGTAATCACGCCACGGGCGCGCTCGGTTTCAGACATTTTCATCAGTGCATTGGTGGCACCGCGAATTTTGAAGGCACCCGTGTCTTGCATGGTCTCAAGCTTCAGGCGGACTGTTTGTCCACCTATCTCAGACAAGTAAGGTGATAGCCTCAAGGGGGTTCGGATGACGTGCCCGGATATCCGGGCGGCGGCCTCGCGCACATCGGCAATCGTAACTGGGTTCATTATGATGCGGGCCAGGATTCTGCGATGACCGCGACGCAATCCCCTCGCGTGACCAGACCTGGCATATGACGACAAACCAACAAGCCATCGCATTCGGCGATCAGGGGCGTCGCTTCGCGTTCCGGGTCTTCCAGATAATGAACACGGGCGATGACATCACCTGCGACCACGTGTTCGCCCAGGTCTTTGCAGATTTCAAACAAGCCCTCTGTCCTGCACACGACAAAGTTCTCTGTACGGGGCGTGTGTAGGGTTTTACTAGGCGCCGGAATATCCGGCTCGCCTGGTAAAATCCCTGTGTGCCTCAAGATATTCATCAGCCCACGCTCCGCGATTTCGATGGTCTCAACCGTTGACGTGGCGGCTCCGCCCAATTCGGTCGAGACGAACACTTTGCCCATTTCCTCGGCGACTGTATCGATCATGCCGTTGGCATCCAGTTCGGTCAGGACCATCCCGTATGGCGCGCCAAATGCGTACATTGCAGCAAGGGTCCGGTCCATTTGGTCTTTGTTTGGTAAATCATGGATGATCGATGTCGGCAGCAAGTTCATGGATCGCCCACCGGCATGAATGTCGACCACGTAATCCGCGCGGGTGATGAAACGTGTGGTGACGAAATCTGCGATCATCTCGGTGATGGTGCCGTGGGGGTCGCCGGGAAAGGCCCTGTTCATATTTCCGTCGTCGATCGGGGATGTTCGTTTGCCTGCACGAAAAGCTGGAAGATTCAGGGCAGGGATCATGATGATCCGGCCTTGGACATCGATGTAGTCGATGGCACTTCGCAACTTCGTCAGCGCGATCGGCCCTTCGTACTCATCGCCATGATTGGCGCCGGTGAATAATGCCGTCGGGCCCTCGCCGTGTTTGATCACGGTTACGGGCAAACGAATGGATCCCCAAGATGATTGATCGCGAGACCACGGAATGACCATGGCCCCATGTTGGCAGCCGTCTATATCGGGGTCGATATCGAGGCTGATCTTTGAATAAGGTTGGTTTGTCATCCGCGAAGTTTGGGCGAATGCGGGTCCCTATTCAAGCATCATGGCGACCGTTCCGAAGCTTAATAGCCGACAGCGCACCCATCTTTGCGAGGATCAGACCCGCCTGTTAAAACGCCTGAGTCCCAATCGATCCAGATGGCCTGGCTTCCGCCCACAGGCTTCGCCGGTGCGATCCGTTTATGACCCATTTTCTCGAGTGCCGAGATGGTTTCATCGGGCAGGGTGCCTTCCATTTCGACATTCATCGTATTGGCGATGGGGAAGACGCGCGGCGCGTCTTGGGCTTCTTGTATATCCATGCCGTAATCGAACATTTTCGATAAGAACTGCATGTGCCCAAAGGACTGGTACTCGCCGCCCATCACGCCAAACGGCATGACCGCTTTGCCGTCTTTGCCAACCATCCCTGGAATGATCGTATGTAACGGACGTTTGTTTGGTGCGATGCAGTTTGGATGACCTTGTTCCAGCGTAAAGCCCTGCGCCCGGTTGGTCAGGAACACCCCAGATTTTGGTGCCATTTGCACGGACCCGAAGTTCGAGAACAACGTATTGATAAAGCTGCACGCGTTACGGTCTTTATCCACCACCGAAATATAAACGGTGCTGTCGTTCGATGGGATGGTGACGGGTGGCAATGGATCAAGCGCGCGTTCGGGATCGAACTGTGCGACGAGTTCTTTGGCGTGTTCGTCGGATAGTAGCCATTCGACAGGCACATCGGCTTTTCGTTCGTCGGCAACGAATGCATTCCGGTCCTGATAGGTCATGCGACCAAATTCAATTTCCATGTGCAGGCGTTCGACGGACAACGGATCGCCACCTTCAAATGGCATCTGTTGCAGCATGTTGAGCATTTGCAATGCGATGACGCCCTGGCCGTTTGGCGGACATTCGTAAACGTCATAGCCGCGATAGTTCGTAGAGATCGGCGTGACATAATCGCCCTGAACATTTTTGAAGTCTTCGAGTGTATGCAGTCCACCCAATGACTGCAGATACTCGACAATGTCTTCGGCGACCTCTCCTGTATAAAAGGCATCACGACCGTGTTCAGCGATTTTGCGCAGCGTTTCGGCCAATTCTGGTTGATGGTGCATTTCACCAACGCCGGGTGTTTTCCCGTTCGGCATAAATACGCGTTTTGCAGCTGGGTCATTGACCAACAGATGCGCCTGACTGGCGAAATCGACAGAAACACGAGAGCTGACTGGATATCCGTCGCGAGCATAGCCGATGGCAGGTTGCAGCAATTCGCCCAGGTCCATCGTGCCATGGTCACGGATAAGGGTTTCCCATGCGTCGATTACGCCAGGCACAATCACAGAATGCGGGGTTTGGCGTTCGATTTTGGTGATGCCTTGCTCGGCATACCATTCGGCAGTCGCAGCGGCGGGTGCGGCACCAGAGCCGTTAAAGGCGATCATGTCCTTGATCTCGCCACCCGGAGCGTAAATACAGAAGTTATCACCCCCGATGCCTGTGGATTCTGGTTCCACAACGCATTGTGCGGCGCAGGCAGCCACAGCCGCATCCATGGCGTTGCCGCCTCGGCGAAGAATATCGAGACCCACAGCGGTTGAAATAGCATGGGACGTAGCAACCATGCCGTCTTTTCCGTGAGCGGGTGAGCGGCCTGGTTCTTCCAAATCACGCATGTTGGGATCCTTATAAAAACGAGTGTCTGATGCTTTATATTGAATTTAGACCTATAAATTCAAACACTCTGTGACAAACAATCTGTGGACGGACCAGTTTCAAGTTCCTAAGTTATGGCCATGATTAAAAAGGCCAATGGTCCAATTACCGGGGGCAACGGCCCCAAAAATGAATAAACCTAACTAGGGAGACGATAATGAGAATGAAAATTTTGGGTGGTGTGGTCGCGGCAGCAGCATTGAGTGTCACGGCAATGATGGCGCCGACCCAGGCGTATTCTGCGGACTTCAAATGCTCGACCGCGAAGTTGATTGTGCCATGGGGTGCCGGCGGCGGTACATCTGTGATCTTCAACATCTTTGAGAACATCATCAACAACGAGATCAAAGCAGACCCGAAAATCCAAGTGGTCACGATCCCAGGCCAGGGCGGCAACAAGGGTGCCAAAGAAGCTTTGAAAGCGAAACCTGATGGATGCACATTGTTTGCAATTCACCAAAGCGCCATCGTGAGCTTCTTAAATGGCCGCGTGGACTTCAATCACACGGGTTTCGATATGGTCGCGCAACTAACCAGCACACCAGAAATCTTTGGTGGCTCAGGACAGGCTCCTTGGAACACGTTTGCCGAGCTCAGAGACTTTGCTACCAAAAACCCAGGCGAAGCAAAAGCAGGCGCAACATTCGGTTCTACCAGCCAGTTCATGTACCTGTTGCTTGAAGAAAAAACAGGCATGAAGTTCAAGTACGTTCCCTTCGATGGTACCAAACAGCGTATGACCGCGTTGTTGTCGAACACCATCGACTTGGGTGGTATTAACGTTGCAGCGGCTAGAAAGCACATGGAAACAGGTGCATTGAAAGCCTACGCAATCGCAGGTGATGAACGCTCTAAGTTCTTGCCGGACCTGCCTACGCTCAAAGAATTGGGTGTCGATATGACCTATTCGCTCGACCGTGGTGTTGTTGCGCCAAAAGGCACACCAAAGGCGATGATCGATCATTGGTCACAAGTCTTTAAAAAGGCGGCAGAAAACGAGAACCTAAAGGCACAGCTTGATGCCAAAGGAACTCTCGTTCAGTGGCGCAGCCCAGAAGATTACGCCAAATGGTTCGACGCCGAATACAAGGCGCACGAAGAAGTCGCCGTCAAAATTGGCATGTATAAGAAGTAATATCTTCTGACGGATCAGGGGCGCAGTGGAAACTGTCGCCCCTGATTTTCTTTGCTGATCTTGCGGGGGATGTGTGCATGGGCTCTTTGAATCGCGATACCATTATTGCGTCGTTTATGTTGATCTTTTGGTCCATTTTTTTGTGGGCCAGCTTTGATATCCGAATCGTCGAATACGGCACCATGGAAGCTGACGTCTGGCCTCGCGGCATCCTTGTTGTTTTATACGTTTTAACAGCAATTTACCTTGTTCAGAGTCTTCGCGCGGGTCCTGATGCAGCGCCGGACGAGCCTTTTACCGTTGGCGGCTGGCTGCGCAAGTATCGCAATCCCATTTGGTGTTTCGCACTTTATTTGCTTTTCCTTTTAACGCTCGATTTCTTTGGCATGTTGTTCGGTGGAATTTTGCTGGTCTTCATGCTGTTAAATATTTTGGGCAATCACTCGCCCAAAGACATCGCAATTCATGCGGCGGTCGCCATCATTTCAATTGGTGGTATGTGGTCGGTTTTCACATTTGGTTTGAATGTGATCTTACCGCCCAGCGCCTTTTTTGAATATTTTTAGGAGCGACAGATGGTTATAGAAAACATCATCGCTGCCTTTGTTGAACTCGCCAGCATTAAAACATTTGCATTGATGGCACTTGGAACCGTTGCGGGCCTGATCGCTGGTGCGATCCCCGGCTTTACCATTGCGATGGCGATTGTGCTCACGTTGCCATTCACCTTTGGAATGGAACCCGTGCAGGGCCTAGCGACAATGATTGGGGTGTTTGTCGGTGGCCTATCAGGTGGTTTGATGTCCGGTATTTTGATCGGCATCCCCGGCACACCGAGTTCTGTCGCGACGACATTTGATGGGTTCCCGATGGCCCGAAAAGGCGACCCGGGTTTGGCCTTGGGACTGGGTGTTTGGTCATCGTTTTTTGGTGGCATTATTTCTGCTGTATTTTTGGTAACGATTGCACCGCAATTGGCCAGTGTCGGGTTGGAGTTTCAACCCTGGGATTATTTCGCGCTAATTATGTTTGCGTTAACCATCGCGGCCAGTCTTGCTGGTGAGAACCTAATCAAAGGCTTGCTGGCAGCCGGGATTGGGCTTTTGGTGGCGTGCATCGGCGAAGACAGTGTAAACGGCGTGGCGCGTTTCAATTTTGGCTCTGATGCGTTGAAGCAAGGCTTCTCGTTCTTACCAGTGCTTATTGGATTATTTGCATTCTCGCAATTGCTATCAGATGTCGAAGATCAAGTGCGCGCCAAACAGGCGCTTACGGCGACGGGTTCTGTGAATGCAAAGGTAGAGCACCGCCGTGCTGCGGTGATGGTCCTAAAACGATGGGGCAACTTGATCCGATCATCTTGTATTGGAGTTTTTACTGGCGTGCTTCCAGCAGCCGGGAGTTCGATATCGAACATTCTGGCGTATGACCAAGCGAAGAAAGCATCGAAAGATCCAGAAAACTTCGGAACGGGTCACCCAGATGGCATTGTCGCGCCAGAGGCTGCAAATAATGCGACAGCTGGTGGTGCGCTGATCACGATGATGGCGTTGGGGATTCCCGGGGACATCGTTACAGCAGTGATGCTAGGTGCGTTGTTGATCCATGATGTCATACCAAGCCCCAGTTTTATTAAAGAAGCCCCCGTTTTGGCCTACGGTATTTTCATCGCGTTCTTCATCGCTAACTTCATGATGCTGTTGTTGCAATCTGGTGCGCTTAGGTTGTTTGTACTGGTGACCAAGGTCCGTATGTATTTTCTTGCCAGCATCATCTTGGCGTACTGCGGGATCGGTATCTTTGCGTTGAACAACGTCGCGTTCGATATGTGGACGTTGTTCTGGTTCGGGATTATCGGGTACGTGATGCGGAAACTCGGTTTCCCACTGGCACCGATGATTTTGGGTGTGGTTTTGGGTCGCATTGCAGAATTGTGGTTGTCGCGAGCGGTTGCGATTACAACCGATATCTCACCATTCTTTACGCATCCATGGTCGTTATTCTTTATCATCATGGCGGTTTTCTCGCTGTTCTTCCCTGCCTACCAGAGCCATCGTGGTCGGAAGCAATGGACCTTGTTCTTCACCCCATTCTTGGTGATGTCGTTGGCCGGACCATTGTTCATGATGGAAGGGACAGTTCGCCCGATCTTTGGCGGATTGTTGCTCGCATTCGCAGCATATAGATTCTATCGCGTGCACCAGCGTGGCTGGAAAGTGAATCCAGAAGATGCGGATGCGCATCGATTGTCCGAGGGGTAAACAATGGATTGGCCAGACGATATTTTCGCCGCATTCAAAGACGCCGGTGTCGATCAAGTTGCCTACGTCCCCGATGCTGGGCATAAAAAACTGATCAATGCATGCATCGCTGACAATGATATCAAGGCCATTTCGCTGACCACCGAGGAAGAAGGCGTCGCACTGAGTGCGGGGGCATGGCTCGGCGGTGAAAAATGCGTGATGCTAATGCAGTCATCCGGTGTTGGGAATTGCATCAACATGTTGTCGTTGATCGAAACGTGTCGTTTCCCGTTTGTTGCTTTCGTGACAATGCGTGGTCAATGGCATGAATTTAATCCTTGGCAAATGCCGATGGGTACCACGACCAAGAAAACGTTGGAATTGGCGGGCTTATTGGTCGAAGAAGTCGAAGACCCTGCTGATGTCGGCGCGCAGGCCGCAGCTATCCTGCACAAAGCGTTTGTTGGGCAACAGTCAGCAGCATTGCTACTGAGCCAGCGGCTGGTTCCCGTAAAGACATTCGGTAAGTAGGAGAGAATCATGAGTGATCGCGCCGAAGATTTTCCGCTACACCGTCGGGATGTCGCCAAGATATTGTTGAATGCACGAGATGATATGCTGATTGTGACTGGCTTGGGATCGACCAACTGGGATTTCACGGCGGCAGGAGATTCCCCACGTATTTTCCCACTTTGGGGCGCCATGGGCGGTGCGGTGATGATGGGGTTAGGCCTGGCGCTCGCCCAACCTGCAAAACGCGTGATGGTAGCCACAGGTGATGGCGAGATGTTGATGGGGATCGGAAGTCTTGCGACGGTTGCTGTCCAAGCACCGAAAAACCTGACGATCTGTGTTTTCGACAACGAGCGCTATGGCGAAACTGGGATGCAGGCGACCCACACCGCAAGTGTTGCCGATTTGGCAGCTACGGCGCATGGGTTGGGATTTGCCGATACAGGTATCATCAAAACCGATGAAGAGCTCAATAAATCCCTTGATCATCTGACGACAGGCGACGGCCCCGTGTTCCGAGTTATTAAAGTCAGGGCCGAACCACTTGATTTTGTCCTGCCATCCAAAGATGGCGTGCACTTAAAGAACCGTTTCCGCCAAGCCCTTCTTGGGGATAGCGCGCTCTAATTCTTGGTCAATCTTTGATCGCTCACGCCACTTTAACTAATGTTTGGATTATATTTATCGACAAGACAGCTGCATGGCTGCGCGTTAGCATGCGCGCACGACAACGATGCGGAGTGGAAACATGAGTGATCTGAAATCATACAAAATGTTGATCGGTGGCGAATGGGTTGATGCCGCTGGTGGTGAAACCTTTGAGAGCATGAACCCATATACCGGCAAGAACTGGGCTTTGATGCCGCGTGGCCAAGCCGAAGATGTGGATCGTGCTGTCCAGGCTGCCAAAAAAGCATTCACATCAGGTGATTGGCCAAAGATGACGGCGACGGGTCGAGGGCATTTGCTGCGTAAATTGGGTGATCTGATCGCCGAGCATGCCGAGGAGCTGGCCGAAACCGAAGTCCGTGATAACGGCAAGCTGATTGCCGAGATGGGCATGCAACTGAAGTATGTGCCGCAGTGGTATTACTATTTTGGTGGCTTGGCCGATAAGATCGAAGGTGCGGTCACCCCAATCGATAAGCCGGATCATTTCCATTTTACCCGACACGAACCACTGGGTGTGGTCGGTGCCATCACGCCATGGAATTCGCCACTTCTGCTGGCGGGATGGAAACTGGCGCCCGCCTTGGCAGCCGGCAATACGGTTGTATTGAAGCCTTCTGAGTTTACATCCGCATCGACGTTGGAATACGCAGAGTTGTTCGAAAAAGCCGGTTTCCCCCCGGGTGTGGTCAATGTTGTCACTGGCTTTGGCCAAGAGGCGGGGGCGGCGATAACCGAACACCCTGATGTTGCCAAGATCACCTTTACCGGCGGACCGGAAACCGGCCGGCATGTCTATGCAACGGGCGGTTCCATGATGAAAAAGGTCAGCTTGGAACTGGGCGGCAAGTCCCCCAACATCGTGTTCGATGACTGCAATATGGAAAACGCGGTAAAGGGTGCGATTTCGGGTATCTTCGCTGCCACTGGCCAAACCTGTATCGCGGGCTCGCGCTTGTTGGTTCAGGAAAGCATTCACGACGAATTCGTTGAAAGATTGGTGGACTTCGCCAAGACGGCCAAAATGGGCGACCCGATGTCAATGGATACCCAAGTCGGCCCCGTGACCACGATCCCGCAATACGAAAAAATTCTGAGCTACATTGATGTCGCCAAGGGCGAGGGTGCCGATGTGCGGATGGGCGGCCGAAAAGCGGATCGCCCGGAGTGCGGGAATGGGTATTTCGTTGAGCCAACCGTCTTCACAGGCGTGAACAATACCATGCGGATCGCCCAAGAAGAAGTCTTCGGTCCGGTGTTATCTGTTATCCCATTCAAGGATGAAGAAGAAGCCATCGCGGTCGGCAACGATGTTGTCTATGGGTTGGCGGCGGGTGTGTGGTCCGAGTCCATGCGGCGCGCCTTTACCATGGCTGAAAAACTTCAGGCCGGGTCCATCTGGGTAAATACCTACCGCGCGGTCAGTTACATGGCACCGTTTGGTGGTTACAAACAATCCGGTATCGGGCGCGAAAACGGCCAGGACACGATCAAAGAATTTATGCAGACCAAATCGGTGTGGATGTCTTATGCGACTGAGACCCCCAACCCCTTTGTTATGCGATGACGGTTTAGGAAAGTATTGTGAGTAATAAGACAGCGCTGATTACAGGTGGCTCTCGGGGGATCGGGGCGGCCACCGTTGCACGATTTGCCCAAGCGGGCTGGGACACGGTTTTCACCTATGTGTCCAATCAGGGTGCAGCGGACGCGGTGGTATCAGAGACGGGCGCTCGTGCGATCAAAAGCGATGTGGGAGCTGAGGGCGATATCCTGGCGCTGATGCAGACACTCGATGCCGATGGTGTCACGATCGATGCGCTGATTAACAATGCAGGCATCACGGGCCCCAAGCGTCGGATGGAAGACGTCACCGTTGAAATCTTAGAGGAGGTCCTGCGGGTCAATATCATCGGTACCGTAATCATGTGTCGCGAGGCAATTAAACGCATGTCGACAGCCCATGGCGGACGCGGTGGTGCGATTGTGAATTTATCATCCACGGCGACTTTGGCGGGTAGCCCCAATCAATGGATCGACTATGCGGCGACCAAGGGCGCTGTTGATATCTTGACCAAGGGGTTGGCCCGTGAAGTGGGTGAAGAGGGCATTCGTGTGAACGCCGTTGGGCCAGGCTACACGCTGACTGACATGGCGCGCGAAGGCCAAATCGCCGAGCGATTTGATCAATATAAGCACGAGGTCCCCATGGGACGCATTGGCACGGTCGAAGAAGTCGCGAACGGTATTTACTGGTTGTGTTCGGACGAGGCCACTTATGTCACGGGCACAGTTCTACCCGTTGCTGGCGGTCGGTGCTGAGGCAAGAGCCTTAAGACTTATAAGCCAGCATCGTTTCCAACAATTGTTTCAGTACGGGGCGGATACCTGCTGCTAAGTCATCGCGATAAGCATATGGATGAGTTTCGTCCATATAGGTCGCCCAACTGAGTTCCAGTTGCACCGCGTGAACATTGTTTGCGGGATTTCCATAATGCCGCGTGATGTAGCCCCCGATATAGCGACCATTCATTTTTTGGGTATAGCCGTCGGCATTGTCGGCAACGGCTTCGAGCGCATCCTGGATCGACGGATCACAGCTTTTGCCATTGTTGGTACCCAGGTTTAAATCCCAAAGTTTGCCATCGAAGTATCGGGGCAGCTGGCTCTTGATCGAATGCGCATCCCATAACAGGGTGTATCCATACTCGGCCTTAATCTCCGCCAGGGCCTCTGCCAGTTTTGAGTGATACGGCAAATGATACGCATCTCGGCGTTGATCGCGCTCGGTGTCATCTGGCTCCATGCCGGGTTGATAGATCGGCTCGTTCGCCCCTGTTTTCAGCGGCAGAAGCCCCTCGGTATCCTGCCCTGGATATAGCGAAATATCGTCGGGTGCACGGTTCAGATCGACAACAAACCGGCTGTGCGTTGCGACCAGCATGGATGCGCCCATGTCGTGGGCGAAATCATAAAGCTTGTCTTGATGCCAGTCGGTATCTGGTGTGCGCAGTGCTTCGGGTGTCATACGCGCTGCCAGGTCATCTGGAATATGTGTGCCAGCATGTGGCACATCAATTAGCAGCGGGGAATCCCCCTTGGTGTATCGGAAAATATCCATTATTCGGCTGCCGCAGAGCTGGTGTTCAAACATTCAAGGTCATAGGGGCGGTCGTGCGTCAACGCTGGGATACGGGATCGCGCTTTATCGACTTCTGACGGATCGATGTCTGCAATGACGATATCTTCTTCCGCCTCGGCACCTTCGGCCAAAATCTCACCCCATGGATTAACAATGATCGAATGGCCGTACGTGTGGGCCTTGCCATGTTTGCCAGATTGGCACGTGGCGAAGACAAAACATCCCGTTTCAATGGCACGGGCGCGCTGCAATACGTGCCAGTGCGCTTGGCCAGTTTTATGCGTAAACGCGGCAGGAGTCGTTAAGAACGACGCCCCTGCTTTTGCCAAATCCCGATACAAATGCGGGAACCGAACATCATAACAAATTGAAAGACCCAGCTTACCCCATGGAGTGTCGGTGAAAACGGCGCGTTCGCCGGGGGCCAAGGTTGCGGACTCGCGGTAGGTTTCGTTGCCGCTTAAATCGACATCGAATAAATGTATTTTCTCGTACTTGGCGCGAATGGTACCAGTATTATCCAGAACGTATTGACGGTTATATGCTCGACCATCTGGTGCGGGGACTGCGATTGATCCCAATACGATCCACGTATCCAACTCAGCGGCCAGCGCTGTGAAGGTTTTCAGAGCTGGATGAGACCCTTCTGTATGAACGCCCGTGTGGATACCGTTTTCATCAATGTGATAGCATGAGAAAAACTCCGGCAGCACCATGATCTCGACACCTTGGCCCGCCGCATCACGGCATTGAGCAGCTGCACGGTCGATTGTTGATGCCATATCTGCCTGAGCGGATGATTGGATTAGGCCTACGCGAAAAGTTGAGCTCATTTTTTCCTCCAGCGAGTCTTGACACTATTATTTATGATGTTTCACCAGAGTCTACAAACCCGGCACCTCGCTATACCTACGTGGTATACATGAAGCAGATATGCAAATGGGGTGAGGCATCTTCGGTTAATACCGAGTTGCAAACATAATGAAATCGTCGCTCATTAGACGATGGAGAATTCAAAGTGCCAATAGCTGAAATCATGCTGGCGGTCGCCATGGTCTTGCAGTGTGCTGCTGTCTGTCTGGTGTTCCGATTTTTGCACTACTCTGTGCGCCGCGTCGCATGGGTTCTTATTGTGTCTGCTTTGTTGTTGATGGCTGGTCAGACGTTCGTGATGCTTTATAGGCTTATTGATGCGGGACCTGTCGATCCTTCAAGTTGGGTGCATGCACTGATTACATTGGCGATCTCTGCATTGTTTTTTGGCGGCGTGTTGATGACGGGGCCGGCCATTCGAAACCGATATGATCGCTTGATCGAGGTGGGGGCATCAATGGCGATCATGGAAAACTTGTTGGCGCACTCGCCGTCTTTTATTGGCATCCGCGATCTTGATGGCAGATTTATTTTGGTGAATGACTCCTATGAGCGTGCTTATGGGAAAAGTCGCCAAGAAATGATTGGGAAACGCGTTGAGGAGGTGCTGCCTAGGCCTATCGCCGATGTTCTGGCGCACTATGACACGCAGGTTTTGGCAACAGGAAAGCCTGTCATGTATGAGAATGCGACACCTTTTGCGCATGGTGATGGCATTTTGCTGGCGGTTCAATTTCCAGTGCGTGACGCAAATGGTGAAATTATCGGGGTCGGCGGCATTGGCACAGATGTCACCGAAAACCATCGTGTACGCGCGGATTTGCAAATCCAACAAGATCGCTATGAACGCGCGACGCAGGCGGCAAAAGTTGGGGTTTGGGAATGGAATCTGATAACAGGTGACATCTATGTCGCGCCGAACCTAGAAGAAATGTACGGCTGTGCGCCCGACCAACACATAACACACATCGATCAATGGTATGCATTACTCGATCCCGAGTTGGTCAAAGTGATTCAAGAGAAAGTTGAGCAGTACCTTGCTGGCGAGAGACATAATGAAGATGTCAGCACGTATTCGATCCGCACGCGAGATGGGCAAGAGCGCTGGTTCGAGACCCGCTCTCTGCCTCTGATCGAAGAAAACGGCAAGGTGATGCGACTAATTGGAACGGATACCGATATCACACTTCGATATAAAACGGCGCAGCATGCGCGTGAGCGCGAAGCCCTATTGAACTCCATCTTGGAGAATTTGCCCGTTGGCATTCTGATCAAGGATAGCGATCTACGATACCAAGCAGCGAATAAGACATATCTGGAATGGTACGGCGTAACGATGGACGAGCTTAGGGGCAAAGTATTTTCTGAAACAACAGGATTTCAAGAAGACAATGATTACTCAGAAGTTGAAGCGCAAGAACGCGCAGTGCTCAATACTGGCGACATTATCGAAAGGATGAGCGCGCGTAATTTCGCTTATGGCAAACAACACGTGGTGCGCATCACAAAATTTCCTATCCATGACGAAAATGGAGAGATTTCAAAAATTGGCTCGGTCAGTGTCGATTTGACAGAACAGATCAGGGGGCAAGAAGAATTAGAAGCTGCCAATAAACGGCTTGATGCAGCGAATCGCGCCAAGTCTGAGTTTCTAGCCCACATGAGCCACGAGTTGCGTACGCCCCTTAACTCCGTCATTGGGTTTTCTGAGATGGTTCGGGCCGAGACCTTGGGGCCTATCGACAATCCCACCTACATCGATTACGCGGGATACATCCAACAGTCAGCATCGCATCTGTTGAATGTGATCAACGATATTCTTGATATTTCTAAGATCGAGGCAGGTGAGCTTGAAATGGACGAGGTCCCCGTCGATCTGCAGGCACTTGTTGCAGAGTCGATGACTTTGGCCTCTCAACGTGCCGTCGGGAAGGATTTGGCAGTTAACTCTGATATCCCGACCGATTTGCCGAAATTGATGGCCGACGAGCGAATGATCAAACAAGTGATCGTCAATCTGTTGTCGAATGCGGTGAAGTTCACGCCCGATGGTGGTTCTGTGACTGTTACGGCGGCATGCGATCCCGATCAGCAGATATTACTATCAGTTCGAGACAACGGAATCGGCATTGCCGAAAAAGATATTCCCCGTGCGATGCAACCTTTTGAACAAGTGCGCCGTAGCGCAACGTTATCGCACAGCGGGACAGGCTTGGGCTTGTCGCTCTCCAAGAAACTCGTAGAGCTTCACGGTGCTGGCCTGTTCATCAGTAGTGAAGTCGGCGTTGGCACTACGGTTACCATCATGTTTCCCGCAAACCGGACGGTTAGAGCGTGAAATCGTAGTTCCTGATCGCGCCTGACGGTGCTATCAATCTCATAATAATAATTATGGGAGGCACCGCCATGGCATCAACATCGCCAGCCGGGAACATTTACGAACAGGACCTCGGTAAAACGCCAGCCAACTACCAACCGCTAACGCCGTTGTCTTATTTGGATTGGGCCGCTCGAGTTTATCCGACTAAAACGGCTGTTATTCATGGGCCGCATAAAACGACTTGGGCCGAGTTCGATGTGCGATGTCGACGATTGGCCAGTGCCCTTGAGCAACGTGGCATCGGTATTGGCGACACAGTTTCTGTAATGTCCCCGAATGCGCCTGCGATGTTGGAAGCGCACTATGGCGTGCCAATGTCGGGTGCGGTTCTGAACGCCCTTAATTTTCGCCTGGATGCCGAGACCATCGCGTTTATATTGGAGCATGCCGAGACAAAAATCCTGCTGACCGACCGTGAATTCTCGCCCGTGATTAATCAAGCCCTGGGGATGTTGGACAACACCGATATCCTTGTCGTGGATATCGATGATCCGTTGGCTGATGGTGGCGAGATGATCGGTCATCTGACTTATGAAGCGCTGCTGGATGAGGGCGACCCTGATTACCAATGGACCCCACCAAAAGACGAATGGCAGGCGATCTGCCTGAACTACACATCAGGCACGACGGGCAACCCAAAGGGCGTGGTCTATCACCATCGGGGTGCGTTTTTGAACGCACTGGGAAATGCACTGGTTTTCGGTCTGAATGCGCATAGCGTTTATCTGTGGACGCTGCCGATGTTCCATTGTAACGGCTGGACCTACCCGTGGGCAGTGACGTCCGTCGGCGGCACGCATGTTTGCTTGCGCAATGTGGACCCCAACTTGATATTCCCACTGATTGAAGAGCACCGCGTGACTCACATGTGTGGTGCGCCGATTGTTCTCAATATGCTGGTGCACGCCCCAAAAGATGTGAAGCAGTCGTTCGAACATACGATAGAAGTTGCGACCGGCGGTGCGGCACCACCAAGTGCTGTGATTTCGGCCATGTCGTCCATGGGCTTTAACGTGACCCATTTGTATGGCCTGACGGAGACATATGGACCGTCGACGGTTTGTTGTTTCCAGGACGATTGGGCGGATTTGCCACTCGAACAAAAGGCCGTAAAAATGTCACGCCAAGGCGTGCGCTATCCCACCCTTTTCAATCAGGCCGTGATGGACCCGGAAACCATGCAGCCGGTACCTGCGGATGGTGAGACCATCGGCGAGATCATGTTCCAATCGAATACGGCAATGAAGGGATATTTAAAAAACCCGGATGCGACCAATGCGGCATTCCAAGGGGGGTGGTTCCATACGGGGGATTTAGCTGTCCAACACCCCGATGGATATGCCGAGGTCAAAGACCGCTCCAAGGACATCATCATATCGGGAGGCGAGAATATCTCGTCATTAGAAATTGAAGAGTGTTTGTATAAGCACCCAGGGGTCATGGAGTGTGCGGTGGTCGCCATGCCATCTGAAAAATGGGGAGAGACGCCGTGCGCGTTTGTCACCACAACGGCTGAAGCAGAGGGTGTAGTCACCGAAGCGGAATTGATCGATTACTGCAAAGATCACATGGCCCGATACAAGGCCCCCACGAAAGTTGAATTTGGGATGTTGCCCAAAACCTCCACCGGGAAAATTCAAAAGTTCGTTCTGCGCGACAAAGCGATTGAAATTGCCGAGCAGGGGAACGGCTAGTGTCTATGATGTCAATGAAAGGTGCTAATGTACTTGTGACGGGCGCGTCCTCTGGATTGGGTGAACACTTTGCGCGTGTACTCGCCGCTGCCGGTGCCAATGTTGCTGTCGCCGCGCGCCGACGTGAAAAGTTGGAAACGCTGGCATCTGAGCTTGTGGGACTGGGTGTCAAAAGTGTCGCCGTCAGCATGGATGTCACTGACCGCGCCAGCGTCGTTGCAGCCCTTGACGAAGTTACCGAAACGATGGGTACGCCAAGCGTGCTGATCAATAATGCAGGCACGGCCACAGGTGCTGCGGCACTGGACGTCACAGATGAAGATTGGCGCACGGTGCTGGACACCAACCTTGAAGGTGCCTGGATCGTTGCCCAAGAAACGGCGCGCAGGATGCGTGATGCTGGGGGCGGTAACATCATCAATACTGCATCCATCCTGGGCTTTCGGGTATCGCCTGGCGTCGCGCCCTACGCGATTTCAAAGGCCGGTGTGGTGCAGATGACCAAAGTGCTGGCGCTCGAGCTGGCCCGCTATGGCATTCGCGTCAACGCGTTGGCACCTGGATACATAGAAACCGACCTGAATACAGGTTTCCTGAACTCGGATGGTGGTAAGGCGATGATCAAGCGAGTGCCGATGCGGCGCTGTGGTCAACTGCAAGACTTGGATGGGCCATTATTGTTGCTCGCGTCCGATGCGTCATCGTACATAAACGGGGCTGTTATTCCCGTCGATGGCGGTCATCTCGTCAGTTCGTTGTAGGTCAGCCATGGCATTTATCGAAAATGATGGCGTAAAGATTTTCTATAAGGAAACAGGGTCCGGTGCGCCGATCTTATTTCTACATGAATACGGCGGCGATTATCGCAGTTGGGAACCTCAGGTTCGCTACTTCTCGCGAAATTATCGTTGTATTACGATGTGCAACCGCGGCTATCCACCATCTGATGTGCCACCCAATCCCGATCAATATGGCCAGGACATCAACTTGGCCGACATCATAAGGGTGATGGATGACCTCGATCTGCAAAACCTGATCATCATCGGATTATCGATGGGGGCCTATAATGGATTGCGGTTGGCACTATCGCATCCGGATCGTATTCGTGCGCTGGTCGCCGCGTCTGGCGGATCGGGATCTAACCCGGACGGGCGTGACGCCTTCCGCCAAGAAGCGCAAAAATTATCTGAGCAGTTCTTAGAGCATGAATTCATGCCTGCCGACGGGTTTGCGAACGGCCCCACGCGTGTGCAGTTGAAAAGAAAAGATCCACAAGGATGGGAAGAATTCCGCGCGCATCTGGGCGAACACCCGGCTGTGGGTGCGGCCTTCACACTGTTGAATGTCCAGGCCGAGCGCCCATCACTTTATAAGTTCGAGGATGAATTCAAAGCCTGCCGCGTGCCGACGCTGTTGATGGCCGGGGACGAGGACGAGGCTTGTCTGGATGTCAATGTTTGGCTCAAACGCACCATGCCGACGTCGGGACTCTATGTGGCACCCAAATCAGGGCATTTGCTGAATCTTGAAGATCCTGCGCGTTTCAATCATGAAATTGCAGATTTTCTGCGTGCCGTGGATGCCGGAACATGGCCGGTGCGTGACCCGCAGTCAGCCACGTTTACCGGTGTCGGACCTGCCGTCGCGAATTCCGAAAACGATTAAAAAGCATTCATCAGGGCGTTGAGTCGCCGTCGCCCACGGGCGACAATGACGCTCAATTCAGGAGACACCCATGGACTTTACACTACCCCCCGAAGTTGAAGAAACGCGCTTGGCGATCCGTGCCTTTGTCGCCGAGAAAATTCTTCCGCTCGAAGAGGATCGCACCAACTTCGATGACCACGAAAACATCGATATGGGTGTTTTGAAACGGGTTCAGGCTGATGCCCGCGCCGCTGGTTTATGGTCTTTATCGATGCCGGTTGAACGGGGTGGGCGCGGCTTCAATACTGTTGGCATGGCTGCGTGTTACGAGGAAATGAACCGCTCGATTTTTGGCCCCGTTTGCTTTAACGCGGCAGCACCCGACGACGGCAACATGTTCGTGCTGAACAAAGTCGCGACGGACGCACAAAAAGAACGCTGGTTGCAACCAATCATTGATGGCGATGTGCGTTCCTCCATCGTGATGACCGAGCCTGCCCCGGGTGCTGGATCCGATCCCGGCGGCATGATGCAAACTCGCGCCGAGAAAAAAGGCGATACCTGGGTCATCAATGGGCACAAATGGTACATCACCGGCGCGGGCATCGCGGATCATTTCATTCTTTTGGCGCGGACATCAGATGATGCGCGGCGCAATTTGACCGCGTTTCTGTTTCACAAAGACCAGCCCGGATGGGAAATTATTCGGCGTATACCGATCATGGGCCCGGAAGAACATGGTGGGCATTGCGAGCTAAAATTCGATGGCCTGGAAATCCCCGACGAAAACCGTTTGATGGGTGTGGGAGAGGGGATGAAGTGTGTGCAGATTCGTTTAGCCACCGCTCGCTTAACACACTGCATGCGTTGGACCGGACTGGCGAAACGTGCGCTCGAGATCGCGGGCGAATACATTGCGCACCGTGAAGCCTTTGGGTCCAAGCTATCTGAACGTGAGAGTGTTCAGTTGCTGCTGGGCGATGCTGCGATGGATATCGAAATTGGTCGTATGCTGACGATGAAAGCCGCGTGGGCGTTGGATCAGGGATCACGTGCCCGCAAAGAAGTTTCGATGGCCAAGGTCGCTGTCGCGGACGTGCTGCATAAGGCGGTTGATACGGCCATCCAGTTGAACGGTGCGCGGGGGTATTCCAAGGATACAGTCCTGGAATGGATTTACCGCTATGCCCGTCAAGCTCGTTTGGTCGATGGCGCATCGGAAGTGCACAAGATGGTGCTGGCAGGTGCACTTGCGAATGAAGGAATGGATTTCTGGCACTGGGGGCCACCTGAAGCGTGACTGGACGTAACGATGATGCCATCAGCCATATGGACCGGGATGCCATCAAACGGCTAGAGGTTTGGATTGCCCGGCAATCGGGTGGACACGCGCAAGTACGTGATCTCAAACAACTCTCTGGCGGGGCTATTCAGGAAAATTGGCGACTGAAACTCGATCTCGATGGTGGCGACTGGCCGGGGGCTCACGATCTTGTCCTGCGCAAAGACGCCCCATCGAATGTTGCCGTCAGCCATGGCCGTCCCGAAGAATTCGCGATTTTAAAGGCCGCTCATGATGCCGGTGTCACGGTGCCTGTGCCATGTGTGTTGTGTGAAGATACGGATGTTTTGGGGACGCCATTTTTCCTGATGCATTGTGTGAGCGGCACAGCGGCGGGGCACAAGCTTGCAAAGTCTAACGCGAATGAAGAATTGGCTGCGGACTTGGGCCGTAATCTTGCCCGTATTCATGCCATTGCTGACAGTCCAGATTTGGCCTTTGTCGAGAAACCGTCTCAACCACCGGCAATGGCAACCATTGCGAATTATCGTACGCATCTGGATGCGTTGCCTGATCGCCATCCGTCGGTCGAATGGGGGTTAAGTTGGCTCGAAGCCAACGTGCCCGATCCTGTTACCCCAGTTTTTTGCCATCGCGATTACCGTACCGGCAATTATATGGTCGATGATGGCAAACTTACCGCCGTATTGGATTGGGAATTCGCCGGATGGAACGACCCGATGGAAGACATCGGCTGGTTGACGGCAAAATGCTGGCGGTTTGGCGCCAATGATCGTGAGGTCGGCGGCATAGGGTCATTGGATTCATTTTTGGTTGCTTATGAGGCCGAAAGCGGGCGCGCAATTGACCGCGACCAAATTAGATATTGGCAAGTGATGGCACACGTCCGCTGGGCGGTGATTGCGTTGCAACAGGCGGACCGTTTTGTTTCGGGCGGAGAGCGTAATCTGGAACTCGCCCTGACCGCGCATATTGTCCCAGAGTTGGAGCTTGAAATTCTGAGGCAGACCGCACCCACGAGTGCTTCAGTCACTGACTTTGACGATAACGACGTGCGTTATCCCGCCCCATCCGGGGCCGACTTGTTGGGCATCGCCCGTGAAGTCCTCAAAGGTGACATCGTCGATGCGCTGGATGGCGATAGCAAGTACAAGGCCCTGATGATCGCGAACGCGATGGCCATTGTTAGCCGTCAGATCAATGAGCAACAAACGTCAGATACGACCAAAATGGATTTAAGTGCAATGGCATCGCTTATCCGCTCGGGCGATGGCACAGCCGCTGATCACGCCGTGCTGCTGGCGATGAGCGAAGCCACGCTTCGAACCAGCAACCCGAGGGCGCTAGCTTAACCCCCTCGCCTAACCTCTCCCCCTATGAGGGGGAGAGGGATGAGTTCGAGTCAAATGTATACAGGGTCTCTCCCATGCGAGAGCGGGGGAGAGGACAGGTGAGGGGGCATATTTAAATTCTACTCAGCCGGAACGTCGTGATACTCGCCATCAAGCCCTAAGAACTTGGTGCCATTCTCGGCATAGAACGTATCCACACCGGCGTTTTCCAAAACACTCAGCATGTGTGGCACTTGACTATGGGCGGCGCGATATTTCTCGGCAAACGCTTTTGGGCCGATGGCGTCGAGTAATTGGAACGGACCGAACTTCCACGCAAAGCCCCAACGCATGGCGCGATCCACGTTGACGATATCATCGGAAATTTTTGGGATCAGATCGGCCGCATAGGCCAGCGTGCCGCCCATGATTTCCCAGGCGACTTTACCTGATGGGCTGTCCTCAAACATGACGTCTGGACCAGCTTCGAGTTTTACCTCATTCGCATCTCGCCAGTCGCCAGCGTCTAAATCAAAGGTCTCTTTTTTCTTCGACCCGTCATCCAACTTGCTGACGCGATAGAACCCGCCTCCTGTTTTACGGCCAAGCTGTTTGCGTTCTAACATCGCTTGTTCGGCAGCAGGGAACGACGTGTAATCCACGCCCATATCGCCCGCAGGCAAATTGATCTTCAAATTCTTTCCGACAAAATCCATGATATCCAGACCGATCAAATCGATCAGGCCATATAAGCCGGTCGGCGGCAGGCCGATCGGTGCGGACATGACAGCATCGATGTCTTCTTGGCTCATGCCGTTGGCGCGGGCATCTGTTGCCTTGTGGAGACCCATGAGCATCCAGAAACAACCGATACGGTTGCCGATGAAATTGACGGTGTCTTTTGCGTTCACAACGCCCTTGCCCATGACGCCGCCCAAGTATTCACGGAAAGCGTTCACGACCTCGGCATCGGTTTGCGGTCCAGGCACCAACTCACACAGACGCATGATTTTGACGGGATTAAAGAAGTGCGTAACGCAGACATCTTTTTGCAGACGCTCTGGCATGCCTTCGATGATGTCTTTCAACGGAATGCCCGATGTGTTGGTGCTGACGACAGAGCCATCCTTGCGTAACGGCTCAAACCGTTCGAACAATGCCCGCTTGGCCTCAAGGTCTTCGATCACGGCTTCGCATATCCAATCGTAATCGGCGATTTTTTCAAGATCGTCAGAAAGTGTGCCCAATGTGATGTTGGCTTCTTTGCCCGGCGTGTCGATCGCTGGGGGGCGGCCGTTGATGATTTTATCCAACGCTTTTTCGGCGGCTTCCATGGATACGTCCAACAAAAGAACTTTGCAGTCTTTCTCGGCGGCGAGGCCGGCGATCCCGGTTCCCATAGTTCCGGCGCCCAAAACAGCGACAGATTTGATTTCACGAGCCATCGACTTTCTCCACGTATGAATGCGTTTACATTGACGAAGTTTGGACATCTGCCTAATGAGGTGCTTGGGTTTTGTAAAGCCCGATCACTCGGTGGAGGAAATCATGGTCGCCCCTAAGTTTTATAAGTTCGACACGCTTAGTCTTCATGCAGGTCATCAACCGGATGCCGCGACGGGTTCGCGGGCCGTGCCGATATATCAAACAACGTCATATATGTTCGAAGATACCGACCATGCGGCGTCGCTGTATAACTTGGAGCAACCGGGTCACATCTATACGCGATTGTCCAATCCGACGGTGTCAGTCCTCGAAGAACGTATCGCAGCGTTAGAGGGTGGCGTGGGTGCCGTGGCCACCGCGAGTGGCATGGCAGCCATATTCTTGGCCATCGCAACATTGATGGATAAGGGTGGGCACATTGTTTCCAGCGGATCGCTTTATGGTGGGACCCACAACCTGTTCAGCTATACGTTGCCCCGGTTCGGGATTGAAACCACGTTCGTTGATCCGCGTGATCCGGACGCGTTCAAGGCGGCGATACGGCCTGAAACCCAATTGGTGTTCGGCGAGACGCTGGGCAACCCCGGGATCGAAGTTCTGAACATTCCGGTCATTGCAGATATCGCACACGATGCAGGTATTCCATTGATGATCGACAGCACCTTTGCCACGCCGTATTTGATGAAGCCGTTTGATCATGGCGCAGATATCGTCATGCATTCCCTGACCAAATTCATCGGCGGGCATGGCGTCGCCATCGCCGGTGTGGTCGTTGATTCTGGGGCGTTTGATTGGGAAGCCAGTGGTAAGTTCCCGAACCTGACCGAACCGTATGAAGGATATGCCGGGATCGATTTTGCCGAACAGTTTGGCACCCAAGCATATCTGATGCGGATGCGCGCCGAAGGCATGAAAGATTTCGGTGCATGTCTGAGCCCGATGAATGCATTCCATATTATTCAGGGTCTTGAGACACTGCCGCTCCGAATGCAACGCCATGTCGAAAATGCGACCAAAGTTGCCGCGTTCCTGGATGCATCCGAAGAGGTCGAATGGGTCAACCATCCATCGGTGCCGTCGCACCCTGATCATGCGTTGGCGCAAGAACTTTTGCCCAAGGGAGCGGGCGCAATCCTCAGTTTTGGGATCAAAGGTGGTCGCGAAGCGGGCCGTAAGTTCATTGAATCTGTGAAACTGGCATCGCACTTGGCGAATGTGGGGGATGCCAAGACGCTGATTATTCACCCGGGTTCAACCACACACCAACAGATGAGCGCCGAAGCACTGGACGCCGCCGGGATTGGAGAAAACCTGATCCGCGTATCGGTCGGTATCGAAGATGCTGACGATATCATCAGTGATTTGAAATCAGGCCTTCGTGCCTCACAGCGGGGTTAAGGGCATGGAAATTTCAGTCAACCGTCACAAAGCACACGCTGCAACAGGCGGCTTCCCCACGGCCAGTGATGCGCCAGCGCTTATTTTGATCCATGGGGCGGGGATGGACGCCACCGTCTGGCAATTACAAAGCCGGTATTTGGCGCACCGTAACGTGCGCGTTTTCGCGGTCGATCTGCCAGGGCATGGCAGGTCCGAAGGTCCTGCACTTGAGAGCATTTCTGATATGGCGGATTGGGTCATTGCATTCATGGATGCGGCAGGGATCGACACGGCATCCGTGGCCGGTCATTCCATGGGATCGCTGATCTCTATCGAAGTGGGTGCAAAGCTGGGTGAGCGGGTCAGCAATGTCGGGTTGTTGGGCTCGGCGGCAATGATGCCGGTGCACCCTGATTTGATCAAAGCTGCAGAAGATGGCGGACGCTTGGCCCCTGGCCTGATCACCGATTGGGGGTTTGGGAATTTGCCACACAAAGGGGGGCATCTGCAGCCAGGATTATGGGCGATGGGTGCGGGGGAACAACTGGTTCGTGACGCAGCACCCGGCGTCCTCGCCAGAGATCTGATTGCGTGTAACGACTACAAGGATGCTGAGGCAAGTGCAGCCAAGATTTCAGCAACGGTTCATGTGATATCTGGCGACGAAGATAAAATGACGCCGGTCAAGAATGCGAGGCCGTTGATGGAAGTGATGTCGAACGCGCAACTCACCGTGCTGCCCCAGACTGGCCACATGATGATGATCGAGCGTCCGCGTGAATGCGCGAAGCTGTTGCTTTCGATGGCATCATAAGAAGCTTTTTGGTGAATGATGTGACGTTACATCTGCTTGCCGGACAGATCGCATCCGGGAAATCGACATTGGCGAAGAAGCTATCTGAACAATACGATGCTATCGTGATTAGCGAAGATGAATGGCTGTTGCAGCTTTTCGCAGATCAAATTTCTACGGTCGAAGACTATGTTCGATGTTCCACCAAGTTGAAGCGCGCGATGGAGCCTCATTTGCTTGGTTTGATGCAGGTGGGGCTGTCGGTCGTTTTGGATTTTCCGACGAACACACTAAAGCAGCGGTCTTGGATGAGAAATCTGATCGATAAAGCGGGTTGCGAGCATGTCCTTCACTTCCTGGACGTTCCAATTGATATATGTAAATCCCGATTGCGTTTACGAAATCAGCAGGGGAAGCACGCTTTCCAAGTTACAGATGGCCAATTTGATGTCATTTCCGGATACTTCGAAGCGCCCACGTCAGATGAGAGTTTTACGGTCATCAGGTATGACGAAAGCCAGTCTCCAATCCCAGGGTAATCGTTCTGGTCAAATAGCCGCCTTAACCTCGCCGCCGTATTCCTCGGACGCTTCGATTAGCCATTCCCAGAACGAAACGGCATAAGCGCGAGAGACATAGAGATCAAAGGTGTCGTCGTTGATGCAATCCATAATACTTGCGATATGTACAAGGCTGGTCGATGCCGACATGCCAGCTGTGAATCGGGATGGATGCAGATCAATCGTGCAGCTTGATACCAGTATATCGCGCACGTTTGACCCTGAGACCCGAAGGGCCGTGCGGCTGGATGACACATCATTAACGGCGATTTTGGCCGATGTGGCGGTCAACCTTGCAGCTGTCTCGCCATAGGTTTGATCTTTGCCGACAATCAACCAACGACCGGGCGCCAACCAAATCACGTGACGGTCATCATTCTCTATCGATTGACCAGGGGCTGGCATATCAATGCCTAATGATTTGCTGAGTGACGTGATGCTGTCCGCATCGCTTTCTGCGCATTCCGCAATCACCAATGACAGCCCTATGCGTTCAACGATCGTGACCCCTGGCGGTGACGCTTCAACGCCGAATGTGCCAATCTTGTATACGGATGAGAGCGCCGAGCGCCGTGCTGCTTGTTTAATCACGGAGACGCACTCCCTCTGGGTCGATGAATATGGGATCGCAAACGATCACCCTAGTGTTCTGACCTGTCACAGGTGACGTTGCGACCAGTGTCTCACCATGACGTTGTCGGCCACTTTTCAGGAGCCCGAGGCCAATCGGCGATCCCACGTGCGGACTTTCGCATTGCGATGTCACTTCGCCTTCGATGGGGACAGGGCGCGCTGCATTCGGATCGACAACCAACCGAGCTCCACGGGGGATTTTTGATACGCCATCAGCGGGTTTCAGCCCGACCAGCTGTTTGCGGTCCGTGCGGATTAAATCAGAACGATCTTTCAACACATCGCCGATATAGCGCTTTTTGGTCGACTGCATGCGTCCAAAGCCTAAGTCATCTGCTGTGGTGCGCCCGTTAAGCTCGCCGCCGACCACGTGACCTTTTTCGATCCGCATGATGCCCATGGCCTCGGTGCCATAGGGGATGATGTGCTCATCCGCACCCGCATCCAACAAACCTTGCCAAACGTCGAAGCCATAATCGGCGGGTACGTTAAGCTCGTATGCCAATTCGCCGGAAAAACTGATCCGGAACAAACGCGCCGGTGCGCCCAATACCGTACATTCGCCGAATGTCATGAACGGAAATGCATCGTTTGAGATATCTAAGCCCTCTACAACCTTTGCCAGAACCTTGCGGCTGTCCGGGCCAGCAATGGCGATGGCCGCCCAGTCGTCGGTGACGGAAATCAATTTCACATCAAGCTCGGGCCAGACCACTTGCGCGTGACGTTCCATATGAACCATGACAGGCCCAGCATGGCCTGTTGTGGTGGTCACCATGAAGCGGTCATCGGCCAAGCGTGTGACGGTCCCGTCATCATAGGTAATGCCATCTTCGCGCAGCATCACGCCATAGCGGCATTTGCCGACGGGGAGCTTCCCAAAGCCGTTGATATAAAGCCGGTTCAGGAACTCGGCGGCGTCCTTGCCCTGGACATCAATCTTACCCAGGGTCGAAACATCAACGATCCCGACGTGTTTACGCACGTGAACGGTTTCGCGCAGGTACGCATCGCGCAGGCTCTCCCCCTTTTTCGGGTACGTCTGCGCCCGCAACCATGCACCAGCAGGAACGAACGGGGCACCAGCGGCCACATGCCAGTCATGCATCGGTGTTCTTCGGATCGGGGTCATGTGTTCGTTGATCTCAGGACCAGCGACGGCACCCAGCGTGAACGGCGAAAAGGGCGGGCGGAATGTGGTCGTGCCGACTGCGGGGATATCTTCACCGCGCAGCCCGGCCATGATGGCCAAGCCGTTGACGTTCGATGTCCGGCCCTGATCCGTCGCCATACCCAATGTCGTGTAGCGTTTCAGATGCTCGACGGATCGATATCCTTCGCGGTGCGCCAGGGCGACGTCTTCGGCTGTCACATCGTTCTGGTAGTCGACGAAGCGCTTGTCGTGATTGCCCTCGGGCCAAGGAATACTCCAAACCGCCAGCGGCTTCATCTGGGCTTCAATGCTGGCGGATGGGACTGGCAGGGTCGTCGCCTTACCACCAGCGGCATATGCAGCCTCAACGCCCGCCGCAGTTCCTTCCGCAAGGCATGTTGCCAAATCAAATGCGCCATTACATGCACCCGCTGAACGTTCCCGTTGAAAGCTCAAACGTGGCACGAAGCAAGACTTCTCGTCATCAAAACGCAGCTTGCCACGGGACTGGGACAGCAAGTGGACGCTTGGTGTCCAGCCCCCGGATACCGCCAGCAGATCGCAATCGATGATCCTGTCCGCATCCCCTTGTTCCGGCGCGTCCGAGTCCGGTGTCTTGCCGATTTGCACACGTTTGACGCCATGCTTTCCACCTTCCGCTGCCATCACGACGTGTCCTGCCAAAATCCCGGCACCAGCCGCTTCGGCCATCGACTTGTCCTCGGCTGGAATGTCAGCACGGGCATCCACGATTGCCTGAATGGTGATACCCACGCTGGCCATATCCTTGGCCGCTGAATAGGCAGAACTGTTGTTCGTAAAGACCACGGCGCGCTCACCTGCCTTAACACCGAATCTCACGGCCAGCGATTGCGCCGCAGATGCCAGCATCACATTCGGAATGTCGTTACCCGCGAACACCATCGGGCGTTCCAATGATCCGGTCGCCAGCACAACCTCGGTCGCGCGGATATGCCACATGCGCTGGCGTGGCGAATATGCAGCTGGGATGGGCAAATGATCGCCGACACGTTCATTGGCGATGATCATGTTTTGATCGTAATACGCTGCCGTTGTGGTGCGTGTCAGCACACGCACATTGTCCATAGCGCGCAGTTTTTGCTCGATCTCTGCCGCCCAATCAGCGCCGGGTTTGCCATCGACTTCTAGGGTCCGGTGCAGCAATCCGCCACCCAACTCTGGGCCATCATCAATGATCACAACTCGTTGGCCTGTCTGCGCTGCATTAAGCGCTGCGGACAAACCAGCGGGGCCGCCGCCAACGACGGCGACTTCGCAAAATTCATAACGATGCGCGTATTTGTCAGGGTCTGTTTCGGTTGGGGATTTGCCCATACCTGCAATATTGCGGATCACATGCTCATAGGTTTCCCACATGGATGCGGGCCACATAAACGTTTTGTAGTAGAAGCCCGCAGGAAACAGCTTTCCAGCAAGATCGGTCAATGCACCCAGATCGAAACTCAACGACGGCCATCGGTTTTGGCTCTCGGCAATCAGGCCGTCATAAAGCTCAACCCGCGTCATTTGTATGTTGGGCTCGGTGCGATCACCTATACGCAGTTGTACCAGCGCATTTGGGTCTTCGAACCCAGCGCCCATCAATCCACGAGGACGATGATATTTGAAACTGCGACCAAACAGGCGAACGCCATTGGCGATCAATGCAGATGCCAACGTATCGCCTTCAAACCCCTGATAGCGTTTTCCATCGAAGGTAAATTGCAACGGTTTCGAACGATCAATCGTGCCACCACTGGCGTGCCGGAATGCCTGTTTGATCATGATGACACCTCTGGCAACGCTTCACCCGGCTTGGCGCTTCCCGCGATCTCGTGGGTGGAAACGTTGCGACGAACTTTAAAGAACCGGCGACATCCCGACGTGTGTTGCCACATTTCATCGTGCCAGCCGCTGGGGTTGCCGCGAATGTAGACGTATTCGAAGAACGCTTTTTCGTCGCCTTCATCTGGGCGTTCGACAGTGGCGTCACCTTCGTAGGTGAATTCTGTTTGGGCGCGGCTGCCGCACCAGGGGCAATCAATGATCAACATGTCTTATATGTCCTTAGTGCAGCTTGGCACATGGCCCGGCACCTTTTTCGTCGAGTACAGCACCCGTTTCGAATCGGTTGAGGGATAGGGCCTCGTTATTAGGGTGCGGGCGATCTTGTGCGATGGTGTGTGCGAACACATACCCCGATCCCGGTGTGGCCTTGAACCCGCCATAACACCAGCCGCCGTTAATGTAGAAATTATCCAATGGCGTTTTTGAAATGATCGGACTGCCATCCATGGACATGTCCATGATCCCGCCCCAGGACCGCAGCATTCGTAATCTGGAAAACGCAGGAAATAGCGTCAGCAAGTTCTGCGTGACTTGTTCCAGGCGTGGGAAGTTGCCCCTTTGTGCATATGAATTGTAGAAATCCAGATCGCCTCCAAAGACCAATTCACCCTTGTCAGATTGGCTGACGTATAGATGCCCTGATCCCGATGTGACCACCGTATCGATGCATGGCTTGATCGGTTCTGACACCATCGCCTGCAAGACGTGGATTTCGATAGGTAAATTTAATCCAGCCATTTGCGCCACATGGCTGGTGTGCCCGGCAACAGCGATACCAATTTTATCTGCGGTGATGGTACCGCGTGTTGTTTCGACGCCGGTGACACGACTGCCATCGCGCGTGATTGCCGTGACTTCGCAGCCTTGCAGGATATCGACACCACGGGCATCCGCACCGCGGGCATAGCCCCAGGCCACGGCGTCATGTCGCGCGGTGCCGCCACGGGGTTGGCAAAGTCCACCCATGACCGGATAGCGTCCGCCGCCGTTTAGATCTAATAGCGGTACGCGCTCTTTGATTTCTTGTGGGCTCATCCATTGCGCATCAATGCCATTCAGGCGCATGGCGTTGCCGCGCCGTTGCGCCGCATCGATTTGGGCGTCGTTATGGACCAAATTGATCACACCCCGCTGCGAGAACATGACGTTGTAGTTCAGGTCTTGGCTCATGCCTTCCCAAAGCTTCAACGAGAGCTCATAGAAATGAGCATTGCCTTCGAGTTCATAGTTGGATCGTACGATGGTCGTATTTCGACCCGTATTGCCACCGCCGAGCCAGCCTTTTTCGATCACGGCCACGTTGGTGATACTGTGTTCCTTTGCTAGATAATACGCTGTGGCTAGTCCGTGTCCGCCACCGCCAATGATGATCACATCGTAATGCGGTTTTGGATCGGGAGAGCGCCAAGCCTCGGTCCAGTTTTTGTGTCCCGTCAGCGCATTTTGCGCCAAGGAAAATATGGAATAGCGTTTCAAAGTTTTCCCCCTCTGGATACGGGTCGAATGTTGGCCGGATACTGGCGAGTGTACAGAGAGCCTACCCCGGTGTTTATGAGAATAGCACGACGTTATTAAAAATAATGATAGAAATAAATATTATTAATATTATGGTATTCGCATGACCAATACCGAGACCTCTGATGATATCGATTTACGGGCGATGCGTATTTTTTTGGCGGTTTATGACGCGCGGAATATGACCGTTGCCGCGCGGGAGCAGGCGCTGACCCAATCGGCAGTCAGCCAATCGATATCAAAAATCGAAAAGAATTTGGGCGTGGTTTTGATCGACAGGTCCGTGCGCCCGATGCAACCAACCTCAGCCGGTGATTTATTCGCGGAACGTGCACGCGCAGTATTATCGGCTGCCAGTAGCGCGATGGCGGACGTCCGGTCCCTGGGGACGTCGTCACGCCCCCGCGTTCGGTTGGGCCTAATTGACTCTATTGCGGGGACCATCGGGGCACCATTGATCCGTGCGATCCGTTCTGATGTGCGCGAAGTTTCAGTATGGGCCGGAATTTCGCCAAACCTTCGGCAAGATCTGGCTCGGGATCGGCTTGATTTGGTGGTGACCAGCGACCCGACCATGGGCGCTGATGTCAAAAAAAGTCGTTTGCTGCGAGAACCGTTCATTGCCGTGGTGCCGAAGTCATTCAAAATTGGCGATGGTCCCATCTCGCCCATGCAACTGTCGGCGGGGCTCCCATTGGTGCGCTATAGCGTGCGCTCTGTGATTGGGGACGAGATAGAGCGCGAACTGGTCCGTCGCGGTGAAGTGCCGCCCCGCGTGTTTGAGTTCGATGGCACCGATGGCGTATTTTCAATGGTGGGGGCGGGGCTCGGTTGGGCGATCACCTCGCCGATTTGCTTGGCGCATGGAAGACAATTTGGTCGTGACGTCAAAGCGTTAGCCATCGATGGCCCGATGTTTACACGCGACATCCATCTATTGGCTGCAAACGCCATTGGTGCAGGATTGGCCAAGCGCGTACGTGCAGCAGCGTTGAACATCATCAAACATACAATTGATACGGATATCAAAGCACTCGCCCCCCATGCCGTGCCGCATATGCGGGTCGGATAAAAAATAGGGGACCGCGGCGATTAGAGCAGCGATCCCCTTTTGAGGTCGGGGGAGAAGTGGAGAAACCAATCTCTTGGTTATCCATGATCTAAATATGCACAAGTGATGTGGCGATTTCGGGTTCGAACTGTGGCACCATTAAGGTCATTTGAGGGCGCGATAAGGCCTAGATAATCCCATGAAAATGCGCGACGGTTCGGAATGCGTATATTCGTTATCTTCGCCATATTCTTGATCCTGCTCGGGCCTGCCGAGGCGGATGAGCCATTCAGCAATGCGGACCTGCTCCGCAACTTCGATACGATTGCATTTGGCAACGAATATACCGGGCAAAAATTTGATGTCGTCCGCAAATGGTCGAAGCCCATGCGGATGGGTATTCAGGGCAAAGGCCATCCTGCGTATATTGAGACTTTCATCGAAGATGTGGCGCAGGATCTAGCCAAGACGACGGGACACGACATTTCGCTATATTATTCGATTGGAAAGCAACGTGCCAAAAAACTGCCAGCCAATTTCGATCAGACGAAGGTCAACGTCATCGTCTACTACTTGCCGGACGACGAAATCCCAGCCGCGACCGCGAAGTATTGGAATAACGACCCCGAGCGCGTGCGATGGCTGGTCCAGAATTCAACGTGCTTTGCCAACTATTTCACGAAGAAGGGCGAAATCACAGCGGCGGTTATCGTTTTCCCCTCCCGCCATCCCGAGAGTTTTCTCCGCGCGTGCGCAGTCGAGGAGATCACTCAGATCCTGGGATTGCCAAACGATTCAAATTTGGTAAAACCATCGATCTTCAATGATTCCAGTCATTACTTTGAACTCACAGAGCATGACCGCTGGTTGCTGCGCGCACTGTACTTGCCGGAAATCACGCCGGGGATGCATCGTCACGATGCGCTCAGGAAGGCTCTCGACTTTTGGAAGCAGGCCCGCCCCGGATAACCAAGATAACGCCCGCGATGATGATTGCAAAACTGACGGCATGGAATTCCGCCAGCGTTTCGCCCAAAAATACCACACCTAGCAAAACACCCAGTGGGGGCACCATATGCGACGCCAAACCGGCCTTGTTCGGCCCCAGCGATTCAACCACTCGGTTATAGAAATAATACGACAGAAGAGTCGGAAAAATGATGATGTAGGCGAATGCCCACGTGGTTTCGGTGGTGATCGGGATCGTCATGCCCCGGCTGTATTCCCAGATCCACAGCGGAGAAGTTGCCAAAAAACCAACAAACATGCTGGCTGCCAAAAACGCATTGGTGCCGAGATCAGCGGGTTTCATGCGAATGATCACGGTGTACAGGGACCAAATGGTAAACCCGGCCAGAATGAACAGATCGCCCGGGACGAATTCTACGTCGGCAATAGTTGAGGGATCACCACGAGAGACAATCACTAGGACACCGATACTCGATATGACAATGCCGGCCATTTGACCCAGGGTCATGCGATCTCGCACCAAGATCCATGCAAAGATCGGCACTAGGCCGGGAACGGATGTTTGGATGATGCTGGTGTTGGTCACCGAGGTGGTGATCAGCCCGGCATAGAGAAAACACGGAAACAGGGCTGGTCCAACCAATCCTGCTATCAGCACGAATTTCCAGTGTTTGGCCAAGGTCCAGCGTCGCCGCCAAACACTCGGCCCGACGAACACCAACAGGATCGCCGTTGCTACCAGCCAACGAAAACTGACGAATGAGAACAAGGGAATGTCATCAGCGATAGTCTTCGCCACAACACTATGTCCGGCCCACATAAATGGGATCAGAATCAGCATGGCCACGGCGAGCGCGGTAGGCGTTGCTTTGTTATCCAATGGATTTGATCCCGGTCTCTGTGGCGACGATATATTCATGTCACCAACCAGAACTGAGATTATAGAACAAGGTCAATCAGGTAACCGTCACTTTGATGCTGCTCAAACCCTCGACATGGCCTTCAAGCACATCGCCTTTCACAACTGGTCCGACGCCTGCGGGCGTGCCTGTATAGATCAAGTCTCCTGCTTGCAGGGTAAACAGGCCCGACAGATATGTGATGGTTTCCGGAATCTTCCAAATCATCGCATTCAGGTTCCCGTCCTGGCGCGTTTCGCCATTGACGTCGAGACGAATATGACCTTCCGACATGTGGCCCGCCTCGGATATCGAATGCATTAATCCGATGGGTGCGGCGTGATCGAAAGACTTGCCAATCCCCCACGGCCGTCCCGCTTTTTTTGCGACGCCTTGCAGGTCACGTCGGGTCATGTCGATCCCGACAGCGTATCCCCAGACATGATCAAATGCGTGTTCAACCGTAATGTCATTGCCACCCTTGGCGAGCGCGACGACGAGTTCGACTTCGTGATGTACATCTGATGTTTGCTGTGGATAGGGGAATTCTGCCCCATCCGGCATCGGTGCAAATAACAGCGAACTGGTGTGTTTTTCAAAAAAGAACGGTGGTTCGCGATCCGGGTCATGACCCATTTCACGGGCGTGTTCGGCGTAGTTTCTGCCAACACAGAAAACGCGGTGGACGGGAAAGGTGTCATCGGTCCCAGCGACAGGAATGGCGACAGGATCGGGGGCTTTGATTACATGTGTCATACGACGTTTTATCCAACTTCACTCGCATTTGGTCAATGACCCCGATTAAGGTGCTCGAGAATTCTGATACCAGATAACTCCCGAGACTGGCCCCTGGACGAAAACGCGATGTTCAGACACACTCCGCCTCACAAAAATCAAAGTCCCTGAAACCAGGGAGGAATAAGGAGTTTTTTAATGTCGTTTCGTACACCGTATTTGATGTTCTTGGGTGATGCTGCAGATGAGTTGGCGGCAAAGACCGCTATTGGTGTTCGCGATTGGCGCCCAGAATGGTGCGTTGGGCAAATGCGCCTTGATGGCTGTAATGCCGATCTGGGGCTGCCCGATATGAATGTAACCGAGGCTGTTGAAAAAGGCTGCGGTACGATGATCGTTGGCGTGGCCAATCGCGGTGGCATTATTTCTGAAACTTGGGCGGACGCGATCGTTGCAGGCATAGAAGCGGGCATGGATATTGCCAGTGGATTGCATCAGAAATTGGCGTCGAACCCCAAAATTCGTGAAGCTGCGGACAAACATGGTCGGACATTGACGGATGTACGTCATCCAACCCGCGAATTTCCTGTGGCCAGCGGTGTAAAACGCACTGGAAAACGTCTGCTAACCATTGGTACGGATGTATCGGTTGGTAAAATGTATACATCTTTGGCGATATGGCGCGAGATGGAAAAACGCGGTATGAAAACGACATTTTCTGCCACGGGCCAAACCGGTATTTTCATTGCCGGAGATGGTGTTTCTGTTGATGCCGTAGTTGCAGATTTTATTTCGGGTGCTGCTGAGTGGTTGTCTCCAGATGCCGATGCTGATCACTGGCATGTCGTCGAAGGGCAGGGCTCGCTGTATCACACATCTTATGCCGGCGTGACATTGGGATTGATTCATGGATCACAACCGGATGCGCTGGTGATCTGCCACGATGCGGCGCGGAAAACCGCAAGGGGACTGGGTGATAAGAGCCTGCCGAGCTTTGAAGAAGTCATCGAAGCGGGCATGTGGGCGGCGAAGAACGTCAATCCAGACGTTGAAGTCGTTGGTGTGTCGATCAATACCAAAAGCTTGGATGATGCGGCCGCCGAGGCCTTGATGAAAGAAACCGAAGATCGCCTTGGCCTACCGACCGTTGATGCCGTTCGCACGGGTGTTGCACCTATCGTCGATAAGCTGCAATAGGCGAAAACGATGGCACGCAACGTTACTGTTAGAGCTGAGAGCTTTCCACTCGCACGGCCCTTCGCGATCTCTCGGGGGGTGAAGACTTCGGCAGATGTTGTCGTTGTCGAAATCTCGGACGGCGATATTACGGGTCATGCCGAATGTGTGCCGTATCCCCGTTATGACGAGACCGTTGATGGGGTAATCGCAGAGATCAGCCAAGTTGTTACCGATTTAGAAGCCGGTGCTACGCGAGCGAATATCAATGCCAGAATGTCTGCGGGTGCGGCGCGAAATGCAGTTGATTGCGCGCTCTGGGACTTCGAAGCCAAGGCAAATGGCACGACGGTTTCTGAACTTGCCGGGGTGGGTGAGTTGCATCCTGAGATCACAGCCGAAACGATTGGCATTGGCACCGCCGACGAAATGGGTGCCCGAGCTGCTGATTTGAAAGCCGCACCGCTTTTGAAAATTAAGTTGGATGCGATTGATGTTCGCCAACGACTGGATGCCATTCGCGAGAGCGCACCCGGTTCGCGTCTTGTCATTGACCCGAACGAGGGTTGGACAGTCGATTTTATTGCCAAGAATGCAGCGTATCTTAGTGATATTGGTGTCGAGATGCTGGAACAACCGGTGCCTGCGGGACAGGATGCGGGCCTTAAAGACTTGGATTGCCCAGTGCCAATCTGTGCAGATGAGAGCCTGCATACATCTGCGGATCTGCCAGCGCTCAAAGATCTCTATGACATGGTGAATATCAAGCTCGATAAAACAGGTGGTTTGACCGAAGCGCTGAACCTCAAGCGCCAAGCTATTGATATGGGGTTTGAAATCATGGTCGGTTGCATGGTCGGATCGTCGTTGGCGATGGCACCTGCGGTTCTTGTCGCCCAGGGGGCCAAGATTGTTGATCTGGATGGGCCTTTGTTACTTAAACAAGATCGCGATCATGGCATCGATTTCACGGATGGATTGATCCGGCCCGCCTCACCTCAATTGTGGGGATAGGGGGTTTCAATTTCCCCCATTCGAGATTAGGTATGCGCGATGCAACCAGTCATCGATATCAAGGGCCTCGCCAAACAATATGACGACGGCTTCCAAGCGCTGAAAAGTGTCGACTTGGAAATATCCAAGGGCGAGATATTCGCGTTGCTTGGACCCAACGGTGCTGGGAAAACCACGCTCATCAGTATTGTGTGCGGGATCGTGAACCCAAGTGCAGGGTTTGTCGCTGTTGCCGGGTACGATATCCAGACCGATTACCGCCAAACCCGTTCGATGATTGGCCTTGTCCCACAGGAATTGACGACCGAGGCATTTGAGTCCGTTTGGGATACCATCACGTTTTCTCGTGGCCTTTTTGGGAAGCCAAAAAATCCGGCATATCTGGAACAGTTGCTGAAGGATCTCAGTCTTTGGGATAAAAAAGACAACAAAATCATGACGCTTTCGGGCGGGATGAAGCGCCGCGTATTGATCGCTAAGGCGTTATCCCACGAACCCGAAGTGCTTTTCTTGGATGAACCCACAGCTGGTGTCGATGTCGAGCTTCGCAAAGATATGTGGAATGTGGTCAGGCGATTGCGTGACAATGGCGTCACCATCATCCTGACCACGCACTATATCGAAGAAGCCGAAATGATGGCCGACCGAATTGGTGTGATCAGGCGCGGTGAGATCATTCTCGTCGAAGACAAAAACACGCTGATGCGAAAACTCGGTGAAAAGCAGTTGAAGATTCATTTGCAGAACAAATTGGATGCCATCCCGGAAAGTCTCTCAGCGCACAATCTGGCGTTAACAGCAGATGGCGAGACGTTGGAGTTCACCTATGACACCACGTCCGAACGTACAGGAATCACGGCATTGATGACCAACCTGAACGCTGCGGGAATCCGGTTCCGTGATATCGAAACGTCTCAGCGTTCGCTCGAAGATATTTTTGTGGGTCTCGTCCACGAGGAGCGCGCACCATGAATTATCGGGGCGTTCTTGCGATATATAATTTCGAGATGGCGCGCACGTGGCGCACCGTATGGCAGAGTATCGTCTCGCCTGTATTATCGACGGCGCTCTATTTCATCGTATTCGGGGCGGCGATCGGATCACGGATTGATGAGATCGATGGGGTGAGTTACGGCGCGTTTATCGTACCTGGCTTGATCATGCTGTCGCTTTTAACGCAAAGCGTATCCAACGCGTCGTTCGGGATTTATTTCCCCAGGTTTTCCGGGACGATCTATGAAATCCTCTCGGCACCCGTCTCGTACTTCGAAGTCTTATTGGGTTATGTCGGCGCGGCGGCAACTAAATCGATCATTTTGGGTGCGATTATTCTGGCAACTGCTGGGTTCTTTGTGGAACTGCAAGTCGACCATCCGTTTCTAATGATTGGTTTCCTGGTCCTGACGTCGATCACGTTTTCTCTGTTAGGCTTCATCATCGGCATTTGGGCCGAGGGTTTTGAGAAACTGCAGGTTGTACCGCTGCTGATCATCACCCCGCTGACATTCCTGGGTGGTACGTTTTATTCGATCAGCATGCTGCCGCCCCTTTGGCAGCAGATCAGCTTGCTCAACCCTGTTGTGTACCTGATCAGCGGCTTCCGGTGGAGCTTCTACGGCCAGGGCGACGTGAACATATGGATCAGCATCGCGTTCTCGTTTGGCTTTTTATTCGCCTGCCTGGCCGTAATCGCATGGATTTTCAAAACCGGATATAAACTCCGGCCATAGAGTCAGAACTTATTCCGGTCGAGGCATATTCTCCATGCCGACATAACCCGGGAGGCCTTCGATCCGTTTGATCCACGCGTTCAGATTTGAATACCCAGACATATCAACTTTTCCTTCCCAGGCCATCGCGGCATAGGGGTATACGGCGATATCGGCGACGGTCGGGCGGCCGCACGCGAGCCATTCGCGCGACGCCAACCAGTCATCAAGGACCTGCAATGCGGCCTTGGTGTTGGCAATCGCCGTTTCCTGATCGGCCGGTCGTTTGAATTTCACAATAGCCCGCGCGATGGCCGGGCCCGCCCACATTTCATTGGCAGCAAAGGCCAACCAGCTTTGAACTTGGGACATGCCTTCTGCGTCGTCCGGATACCAGTCAGTTGATCCATATTTCTTCGCCAGATACACGACGATGGCTTGGCCGTCCCAGACCACAAAGCCGTCATCTTCTAGTGCCGGAACTTTACCCAAGGGGTGCACACCCAAATATTCGGGAGTCTTATGTTCTTTGTTCAGCAGATTGATGGGGGCCAATTCGTAATCGAGGCCGAGAAGCGAGAGCATCAGGCGCGCCTTGTGGCAATTGCCTGAAACAGGCGTGTCGTAAACCTTTATCATTGAAAAATCCTCCACATACAATTGGAGACAGTTTTCACGCGCACAGTAGAGGTGTAAACTGACATTTATGGAACATGAAGACAAACACTCTGAACTAGAAATCATACGCGAGAGCGTGATCAAACTTTGCGCCGATTTTCCCAATGAATATTGGCGCGAATTGGATCGCGAACGCGGCTATCCCACTGAATTTGTGCAGGCCCTGACCGACGCCGGATATTTGGGCTGCTTGATCCCGGAAGAATACGGCGGATCGAATTTGGGTATTCGCGAAGCTGCGGTGATCTTACAGACGATCCACCGCTCGGGCGGGAACGGTGCTGCTTGCCATGCGCAGATGTACATCATGGGCGCGCTGTTGCGGCATGGGAATGACCAGCAAAAGCAGGCGTATTTGCCAGATATCGCCGCTGGGAAGCGCCGATTGCAGGCGTTTGGTGTGACCGAACCCACCAGCGGCACGGACACGTCGCGCATTCGCACCTGGGCGGAGCGCGATGGCGACGAGTATGTGGTCAACGGTCAAAAGGTCTGGACGTCGCGGGCAGAGCATTCGGATTTGATGTTGCTGCTGGCGCGTACATCGGAACGTGGATCAGGCCCCAAGCCCCATGATGGCATGTCGCTGTTTATCGTCGAAATGGATGAGGCACTGGGGAATGGGATAGAAATCAAGCCGATCCGTGCGATGCTCAACCATAATTCAACAGAGGTGTTTTTTGATAACCTCCGCGTACCCGCAAAAAACTTGATCGGTGAAGAGGGTAAGGGCTTTCGCTACATCCTGGATGGCATGAATGCGGAGCGGATTTTGATTGCGCATGAATGTATTGGTGACGCCCGTTGGTTTATCGAAAAGGCGTCAACGTATGCCAAGGAACGGGTTGTTTTTGATCGCCCGATTGGCCAAAACCAAGGCATCCAATTTCCCATCGCAACGTCGTATGCCGAAACCGAAGCGGCGGCCCTGATGTCGGCCAAGGCGGCCCAGATGTTCGATGCAGGCCAGTCATGTGGTGCCGAGGCCAATATGGCCAAGCTATTGGCATCCGAAGCGGCATGGAAAGCGGCCGATGCCTGCATGCAGACGTTTGGCGGTTTCGCCTTTGCCGAAGAATACGATATCGAACGCAAGTTTCGCGAAACACGGCTTTATCGGACCGCGCCGATTTCAACGAACCTCATACTTTCCTATATCGCAGAGCACGTGCTCGGGATGCCGCGCTCTTTTTAGTGACTGATCCTAAAGATCAGAACGGCAGCCAGGAATGTTCCCGATTGTAATGTAGGTAGCCAATGCTGGCACCCGCCCGCAGGCCAACGCCCGTGCGAATAGGGGCCAAAATCACGTCACCCGATTGCTGATAGTTCAAACCGACACCCGCAACCACATAAAGCGTTCCCTCAACGCCCGGATAGCGTTGAAAAAGTTCCGCCTCAGAGCCTAGATTATAAATCAGCGTAAACACTTTGGATGCATTGCCGCCCAGATCCCAACCAATCGAGGGGCCCTGCCAATAGACCTTGCGTTCGCCAGAGGCTTTCCGGTTCAGCATGCCGTTGCCGTATCGCAGCCCCACGCCGATGGCACCGCTGACTTCTTCGCCAAGGATGAAGGCGTTGGGCTGGCCGTGATCGTTGAACACTTTTTCGATGGCTTTTGCCAATCCTTCGGTAGTGTCTCCAAAGAAACCCTCGGCTTTGGCTGTGATCTCTTCCATGGTGTACGTGTCGTCGGCGGACGCCATGGGTGCGAAACTAAGTGTCGCGATGACCACAAAGGCGCATAGAACCTCGAAGCGTTTTAGCATCTGATGTTTCCTATCTGTCGAGCGTGTTTCAATCCACTATTGGGACGATAACAACTATATCACGATCAGGAAACGAAACCTGTGCGTGGGGTCACTCTGCGAGCATCGCATCATGCTCGATCAATTCGATCAGCTCACGAAGATGCTTTGATGCCGCGTGAACGGCTTTTTTCGTCTCAGCGCCACACTCTTTGTACTGGGGCCGCTTGGTCGCCTTCTCAGCATCTGAAAGCAGCTTGTTAATCGCGTTGCCGCCGACGATTTGAATCGTATACCCGATCATCGCGTCGTGTGCGCGACCGATTGTCGCCAGCAGTGAAGGTTGGATGTGTCGGCAATTGGCATCAATCCGCAATCCTGTCTCGATGATCATGAATTGTTCGGACAGGTGTCCCTTGTAAGAGGTTGCCGGGTCGTAGGTGATGCCCATCAACGACTTGGTCATATGCTGGCTGGTGACGAGGGAGCGAGAAATAAGTTTTTTAGTCTCGGGCCCACAGTTCTTGTGCGCATCGTCTTTCGCAAACGCTATGGCAGTCTTGTTGATCTGAGTCGCCGCATCTTTGCTAAGTTCCTGTGCGATCAGGTCACGAATGTGAAAGTACCCCCACTCAAATTCGCGGCGCTCGGCGCGTTTCAAGGCTTTGCAGTGGGCGTTCAAATGCCAGCCGTTGCTCGTGTCACCGAAATCGAGCAAGACGCCACTCACCCCTGAATTGGGGGGCGTGTTGTTTTGGGCGTTGGCGGAGACGCTTAAAATAGCCAAAAAGCCAATAGTACAGATACCGAAAATACGTGCTGCGAAATGCATTAGCCTCTCCATTATGGATATATTCTCTGGAATGGTAGGAGGTTTCTCGTGTACTGGAATTGTGTCTGGTTAAGTCTGTTCAAATATCCCGAATCTTAGTTGGTTTTGGATTGCTCGCCAGAACACGCGGCGACCAGATAAAGCCCCGTAGATACCGCTGGGCCAATACCAATCGCGAAAAGCACGGTGCCTACACCCACAACACCACCCAATATCCAACCAATAATCGTCACCGTGATTTCGATGGATAAACGAACCCATGCAATGGGGGCATTGGTAACCTGTTGCAGGCCCGTCATCAGGCCATCGCGTGGGCCCGCGCCTAAGTTCGCGACTAGGTAAAACCCGCTGCCGAGGCCCACCAACAAAATACCCGCGATGGTTTGAGCACCCATCATCACGTAGCTCGCAGGATTGGGGATATAAGGCAGGATGAATTCGATCACGCCCGCGATGATCAGCACGTTAAGGACCGTGCCGATGCCGGGTGTGCGTTTCAAGGGTATCCACAGCAGCAAGACACCAATACCAATATAAAGGGTTGCAAGGCCGATGCCGATCCCGAATGTGACGCTGATGCCCTGGGCAAAAACGGTCCACGGGCTAACGCCGGCCCCAGCGGCGATCAATAATGTTTCGCCCGTACCGAACAGGAACAGGCCTATGATTAACCAGATCAGGGTCGACGCGCGCGGTCGGAAATTCAACGGATTCGCTGAACTCCATGCCACCACGGGAACGCTTTTGACCTTTAGAAAATTCATGACGATGCCCTCAGTGTCATTCTTCTAGGGGCAAACGCACATCATGGCGACAAGATGATTGTCGCGGTGACAAGATTGTCGATGTTAGGGGATCAGTTATTCAGAGCAGGTTCTTCTGTGGCGCGTTTGCGCCATGCAGCGATTTGGCGCATGCGGTTTTCTTTAAAACGTTCGTCCCGGCTTGATCCGAAGGCGCGTTCTAACTCCAACTTTCGGCGCTTTTTCAACTCTGCTTTGCGCTTGGCCATCAGATGCTGAAGCGACGACACACGACCACGGGCGTTTTTCCAAGCCGACAATTGGTTCTGTCGTTTGGCGGCGGGGTCCAAATCTTCGCGGAGTTTGCGAGCCGCAGTCTTCAACGTTTTGAAACGCGCGTTCAATGCAGCTGTCCGGGAACGATCAATAGGTGTGATAGTCACATGGGTTGGGACAGGGGGTGTCACCGGCACTGCGGTTTGCAACGAGGCAATCTGCGTATTTGCGGGCTGGAAATTGCCAACCTGGGCCCAGAATTTTTCGACTTTGCCCCGATAATGGGCGGTCCGAGAAGGCGTGCGTGAATGATAAAAGCCTGCGGCTTGACTCCAACTGCCGGTCTCTTCTTGTAGCTTTGACAAAAATTTCACGGCGTAGGCGGCGTTGATATCAGGGTCCATTGCGTCTTCGATGCTGTTGAAGTGCTTGCCATGGAAATGCAGATTGACTTGCATACAGCCGACATCAATGTTTTTGACGCCATTGGCCTGCAAACGGCGAACTTCGGCCAGGGCGGCCTGCTTGGTAGGGAAATAAGTGCCGGGTCCACCCGATGTGACAGTCCACGGCCATGCACGCACGATTTTATCGGATTGAGACCATCGACCAGATTCTGCCATCGAAATGGCTCTCAGCAGACCGCTCGGAATTGACGAAATACGTTCCCAACGGGCGGTGGCGCGCTCGCATTTTGCAAAGGCCTGCGCGGCTTTGGGCCCTGTCGTTGGCGCCGAAGCCAAGGCGGCAGCCGCGCCAATCAGCATCATCGCCGCGGCACCGAACAATACATACCAGGATCTCATCTCGCGTGATTTTATCACGGCCTCTCTCCTTGCTCGGGCTCTTATTAGCAAGTCCTATGCCAATAAGACGATGTGTTTCGGCATCAGAATCGGCGATGATGGTCAATTTTGTATTAACGGATCAGTGTTCTTGATTGGCCTGCGGTAAACTGGGAATTGGGCCCTTTGGCCGGTCGCCAGATGTTGCTTAAAAACCACACAAATGATCGCGCTTACATGAGTCATAAAAAAGATGCTGTTTTTTATTGCAAATGCGAAGGAAGGCTTTAAATTGTGCATTGCAACAACATTATTGCGGTCCTCTCCGGAACGTAAGTTGTTGCAAATTGGATGTTTCCTCCCAATCACTCGGGCCGTGTCTTCGGACACGGCCTTTTTTTTGCGTTGCAATAAAAACTCCTTGGACTTCGGGGTTATCAGGATTTTGGGGCTGTATCCGCGCCATCGCCCAGTGTGCGCTGTAAAATCACTTGGTTCATCCAGCGGTCAAACTTGAAGCCGATATTTTTCACGATTCCCATGCGCGTGAAGCCCATTTTTTCATGAAATTCGATGGATTGTAGGTTCTGCGAATCGCCCACGATCCCGATCATTTGCCGATATCCGCGCGCCGTGCATTCATCGATCAGGCGTTGCAGCAGCGCGGTGCCAATGCCCCCCCGACGAAGCTGATCATCGATATAGACCGTGTTTTCCACCGTAAATCGATAGGCGGGACGAGGCCGATACGCCCCGGAGTATGTATAACCGACGACGACACCATCCAATTCTGCGACAAAATACGGGAATCCGGCATCTTCGAGTACCTGCGCCCTTGATGTCATCTCGGCGACATCTGGTGGGGACAGTTCCCAGCTGGAGGCCCCATTCAGCACATGATGCGCATAAATCTCTGTGATTTTTGGCATATCTGCATCCGTGCGCGGCCTGATCAGGGGCCCATTATTCGGGGGGGCGTCGGATGCCATGATGGCTTACTCTGCGGCGAGGTTCGGCAGCAGCAATGAATGATCAATGCTGGACAAGCGCGCGATCAACACTTCCAAGCGCGCGGACAGCCGCTCGAAACCCTGATGACGCTCAATCGCGATTTCATTCATATAAAGGGCGCGATTGATTTCGATCTGCAGGGTCTGTATCCCCGATTCCCGCGCTGCATAATGCCGCGTGGTAAAGCCGCCCGCATACGGTTTGTTGCGTCGAACACTTAAGCTCAGATCCCGCAAGGTGCGCTCGGCAATCGACGAAACCTCAGGACTGCAACTGCTGCCATGGCAGTCGCCCAGGACAATATCTGCCTGGGTATGGCCATTGATCCCGGAGACCGCCAGCGATGGCATGGAATGGCAATCGATCACCAAACAACATCCGAACGTGGACATCGCGTCATCGATGAGGGTTTTCAGGGCTTGATGATAGGGGCGATGACAGGCCTCTATCCGTTTCATGGCGTCATCCGCATCCAACCGCTGGTTATAGATTTCCGCACCGCCGGCAACAATCCGTGCCACGGTGCCCAGGCCGGCGACAACGCGAGATGACGTTGTGTTGACCCACTCGGGTAACGGATCACGGAACATGTCGGGGTCCAATTCATACGCCTCGCGATTGGCATCAACATAGGCCCGCGGGAAATGCGCATGCAGCAACGGCGCGCCAAACTGCGGCGCGGCGGCGAACAACTCTTCGATAAAGGCATCTTCAGACCGGCGGATTTGTTTCTCATCCAATCGTGATGCGTTCAAAAACGCATAGGGATACTGCCGTCCGGAATGGGGGGATGCAAAGACCACTGGGGAGGTCAGATTTTCAGGACGTTCGATGGTAAAGGGTGCCGAGCCTACCGATTGGAGGTGTTTATTGTTATTATCGTTGATTGCCATTGGCTCGAAATTTCCTAGTATTCTCTTCAGGTTGCGCTGCCAAGGGGTGTCGACAGCGGCATCGTCGCGGTATGATTTCGGTGATTAAACCGCCCCATTTCTCGGGTTGCAAGTTAAGGCTGAAAATCCTGCGATTTTAAAGACGTGAACCACTTGCCAAAGCGCGCGGTCAGGGCTAAAACGCTCGCCTCGCAGGTCGCCGCGGCGATCAGACGAAAAGGGCGCGTAGCTCAGCGGGAGAGCACTGTGTTGACATCGCAGGGGTCGCTGGTTCAATCCCAGCCGTGCCCACCATCAAAACCCCAGGCCTAAAGCCTGGGGTTTTTTGTTTTTGGACGGCTTCATTTTATGTGAGCGCGCAAAGCGCGCGGCGTGCCCACCATCAAAACCCCAGGCCTAAAGCCTTGGGTTTTTTTGTTTTTGCAAGGCTTTATTCTAGGTGAGCGCGCAAGGCGTGCTGCGACGCTGCGCCAAATGGGCCTGTACATGCGGGTCATGCTAAAATCGCACCACTCGAAATTGAGGTCATTGGCCAAGCGGTCCCCGCAGTGGTGTGCGACGAATGCTTGTGTGATCTCGAGCACAGGTTGGTTAAAGGTTAAGTCTCACACCTAATTGAGTCTGCCATGATGTGTGTATGAGTAATTAATTTATGATCGTTGCCCTTGGGCGCACCCAACAATAGTATGTCTCAATATTTGAAGCGTGCGAGCGTCGTTGCGGCTGTTGGTTTGAAAGCGACGCATTGGAAAATTGAGAGCCGCATGAGCGACCAAGAGAAGACGACATCATCGACCGACCTTTATGTCTACGTGATCGATGACAACGAACCGAACCGGGAACTGTTCCAGGATCTATTGGACACCGTTGATCTGAAGTGGCGCAGTTATGACAGTGCGATCGCGTTTCTCGATGATCTAAATCCGGGTGCCATTGGTTGTCTGATCCTTGATGTTCGGATGCCGAAAATGAGCGGCCTGCAATTAATGGAAAAATTGTTCGAAGACGGCATCGACGTGCCGATCATTCTGGCTACGGCGCACGGTGACGTGCCGATGGCGATTCAAGCGATGAAGCAAGGCGCTTTTGATTTTCATGAAAAACCGATTAACAACCAAACGTTGCTGGAGAGTGTGCAACGCGCCCTGGAAGCGCGGAACAATCAATTTCAGAACGTCAGTCGCGCCAAAGAAGTAAAATCGGCGTTCGACAATCTAACGCCGCGGGAACGCGATGTGTATCAATTGGTCGCCGACGGGGCGCTGAATAAGCAAATCGCGTACGAGCTAGATATTTCGCAGCGAACCGTTGAATTCCATCGGGCCAAAGTGATGGAAAAAATGGGTGCGCGAAACTTGGCGGACCTGATCAAGATGCACATCCTCATGCAAAATTAGGAAAGTTGACCAGCTATTTTTCTCGGGCAAATTGTTTTCGCCGGAATCCCTGCAACCCACTGACATACAACAACTTTTGTAATATTTCACAATATATTGAGTCGCTAAATGAGGGTGAATACTTCATACGCCTGCACATGGATGATCATTTTTCATGCAGATTCTCTGTGTCACATTTTCTTGATTAAAAAGTTAACGTTTTATGTAATCCCTGACTCGACACAAAAGTTAAAATTGTTTTAACTTGTAACAATAAAAACGTTGCGCCTTAAGGGTTTGGTAGCAGCGACTGGGACTAGGGGTTGGATATGGGTCGTGTGTTAATGCGCACACCTGAGTTGGTTGAACCGTTAAAGGCGCACACGCGCTTTACGCATTCTCGTCCTGGCGGACGTCGATTGCAGATGCGTTTGGCGTCGCTTCAGGGCATCAAGCTCCCGGGTATCGACCTTCGCGAGGCGATTTTATCTGGCGCCGATTTATCCGATACGGTCCTGACCGAAGCTTCATTCGATAGAGCAGATTTGTACGGCGCTGATTTTTCTGGTGCCGATTTACGTTTGGCGATGTTTTGTAGCGCTGACATTCGCGGTGCGGTTTTCCGCGGAGCATCGATGGCGGGTGCCGATCTGACCGGTGCCGATCTGCGCCCTGGTGCTTATGCCGATAGTGGCCTGAAGTTGGTTGGTGCCCAGAAAACGGCCCGGCATCGCGCGCGCCAGCAAGTTGCGTCTAGAGGTTGGGGCGACCGTATTCAGTGCAGCTGATTTAGAAGGCGTCAATTTTGACGATACCGATTTGTTCAGATGTGACATGTCGAACGCCAATTTGACCGAAGCGGATTTTTCTGGAAGCCGCATTCGAAAAGCGAAGTTTGCCAATTCCAATCTGACCGGCGCCGACTTCTCTGGTGCTCGGCTTGAGGGGGTCGATCTACGTGGCGCGTTGCTCTCGGGCGCGTCGTTCCGCAATACCGAGTTGGTAGATGTCGAACTGCCAGCAGATGTCGGATCGCTCGAAGATGAAACCCGCCACCAACTGGAACTGCATCAGATTTGGTTGGGGACACTGGGCAAAAAGGGCAAACGCGCCGACTTTGCCAAAAAGGATTTATCCGGATTGGACCTGCGCGGAATCAATCTGACGGGCGCGGACTTCAGCGGTGCACGATTGAACGGCACGTTGCTGGACGATGCCGTATTGGATTTCACCATCTTCAGGGGTACTGATATGTGCTTCGCCAGCATGGAGCGCGCGCAGCTAGACGGTGCCTTTATGCCGAATGCTGTCATGCGAATGGTCAACCTACGCGATGCAAAATTCGGTCGGACACGACTGTATCGGCATAATTTAGAACAGCGCCCGGGCGAACTGTGGCCCGCACAATTGCAGGATGCAGACTTCAAAGGGGCAGACATACGGCATGCGCAATTCGATTGCTCTGTCCTGGCGGGGACCAATTTCTTGGGTGCAAAAGTTGATGCGTCTCGGTTCACCCGATGCAAAATGGCAGAGCCGACAGGTGCGTTGTTGGCACGTCGCGGCGCGAATGTGGTTGCACCTCGGCTGATCTAACCCATCTAAGGGCCATGCGAATTTCTCAACTCATCGCGTATGCGCTGCCTGCGCTCGCCTTAGCGATGCCGACCATCCCGATTTATATCTATTTGCCGAGCTTCTATGCGACGGATATGGGTTTGGGATTGGCAGTAGTGGGTGCTGTGTTGCTGGCCGCGCGGATTTTCGACACAGTAACAGATCCCATTGTCGGGATGATCTCTGATCGATTGACATGGCGATGGGGTCGGCGAAAACCGTTGATGCTGATCGGCGGTATGATTGCGGCTGCGGCGATGTTTGCCCTGTCACATCCGCCGGAAGACGTGGGATCGACCTATTTGCTGGTGTGGGCGGTGACACTCTATGCGGGTTGGACAATGGTGATGGTGCCTTATACGTCGTGGGGTGCCGAGATCGTCTCGAACTATGACGCGCGATCAAGGGTGACCGGTGCGCGCGAAGCAGCGACGCTAGTCGGGATATTGATCGCCTCGACAATCCCTGTGATCATCGCGACCGGTGGCCAAGACGCATCAGAAGCCGAAAGCCTGAAAGCCATTACCTGGGCCGCACTAATCATCGGTCTTCCAGCATTTATTTGGATTGCGTTGCGGGTGCCGGATCGGCCGATCACCAAATCTCCGCCCTTGGATGCAAAGCGCATTGGCTGGCGTAATGCCGTTCGCACACTTTATGAGAATAAACCTTTCCTGCGTTTATTCTTTGCTTGGTTCGTGAACGGTCTGGCCAACGGTCTGCCGGCAGTATTGTTCTTGTTATACATGGAGCATGGATTGGCCATTGCCGAGGATGACCGCCCCTTGTACATGCTGGCCTATTTCCTGCCTGCCGTATTGGGGGTGCCGGTATGGGCGTGGTTGAGCAGTCGCGGCGAGAAACATCGCGTCTGGTGTTTAGCCATGTTGATTGCCAGCGCGGCATTTGCGGTCGTGCCGTTTTTGTCACCTGACACCGCATGGATATTTATGATCGTCTGCGTGATCACGGGGGGGACATTGGGCGCGGATTTAGCATTGCCGCCGTCGATCCAAGCTGATGTTGTTGACTATGATCGATTGAAGAGCGGTCGTGATCGCACGGGCGTATACTTTGCATTGTGGGCTATGGCGACAAAATTGGCGTTGGCTCTGTCGGTTGGGATCGCCTTTCCGGCCCTGGACTTAGCTGGTTTTGACCCCCATGCCGACAAACCAGAAGCCATTTGGGCATTGGTGGTGATCTACGCACTGTTTCCCGTCGTACTGAAAGTATTAGCAGTGATGATCGTGGCGTCGTTTCCTATTTCAAGACGCAAACACGAGATCATCCGTCGCAGAATTAAAACATTTGTTAAGTGAGAAAATAATGTTTCGCGTAAAAAGATGGCCAATCATTTTGGCTTCCGTCTTTGTAGTGATGCTTGTGGCAGGATGTTCGATGAAACCAGAAGATTTTAAAGACACGGGCCCGCGCCTTGATATCCAAAAATACTTCGTTGGAGAAACGCGTGCATGGGGTATCTTCGAAGATCGCTTCGGAAAGTTGCGCCGCCAATTCGTCGTTGATATCACTGGCACGATGGAAGGTGATGTGCTCGTCCTTGATGAGCATTTTGAGTACGCAGATGGTGAAAAAGACCGTCGTGTCTGGCGCATCACCAAGCTGGACGAACACAACTATGAAGGCCGTGCAGACGATGTGATCGGTGTGGCAAAGGGTGAGAGCTACGGCAACGCGCTAAATTGGAGCTACGACCTCGATCTCGAAATCGGTAATAAGACAGTCCGCGTTCATTTTAATGACTGGATGTTCTTGCAGCCTGATGGCGTGCTAATGAACCGTGCGCGCGTGTCAAAATGGGGTTTTGAAATCGGCGAGGTTACGTTGATGTTCAAGCCTGTAAAAGCCGAGGAAAAATCCAGCAGGCTCCAAGACTCTATGGAGCAATACGCAACTTTCGGCGAAGTGCGCGAGGCAGCCAACCGATAAACGGTATGTGCTCGTAAAGGCCGGCACCGGCATCCCAAAAATCAATATGCTCGGTTAAATAACCGTCTGCGTTAAAGGTCAGCCTACTTGTTCCAGGAACGGACCATGGTTTCTTAAATAAGACGCCCGACAACGTCCATACGATGACGCTCACGTCATCCTTGTCGAAGCGGTCTTCGATCACAAACGTGATGTTGGAAATTCCATCAAACATGTCTTCAAGCACCGCGTGCATTTTTTCGATGCCATAAACATCGTTGAATGGGTCGCGGAAATGGACATCCGAACTCACGTGTGCAGATATTTTTCTGAGCGTCGCTGGCGTTAGAGTCTCCAAAAATTCACAATAACCATCTGCGCCCCCAGCCTTGGGTGCGGCAGTGGTTTCGGAACTAACAGGTGAGGAGGCAGGCCCACCGTTCATATCAATTGGTTTCTATGGATGCTCGTGTAGACGCGCGTTCCACGAATTCGGCTGCCGCGTGATCGTGGACACCTGTCTGAACGTGCTCAGTGCCACACACGCGGCATTTGTACTCAATCATGACACCGTCCTTGCCCGGGAAACGCATCTTCACCCACTTTCCGTCATTATCATACCATACTTCGGTGGTCAGGTCGCCCTGATAGGCATAATGCGTGGCTGTGATTTCTCCGTGCTTGGTGCTGACGAGGGCTGTGTCGCGGCGCTGCAACTCCACATCGTTTATTTTTCCGGTGATCGTGTTGATCAACTGGGTAGAGCCCTTAACGCCTGAATTCCAGTGTGTGGTCGGATACAGCCCTTCAGGCGCAGTATATTCACCACCTGTCCCGCTTAACTGCAGGGTGCCGTTCTCGTGTGTTACGGACAGGGTACTAATTTCCCCGTTATCGTCTGTACTGGCATTCAACGCCACCAGTTTGCCGTCACGCCAACGTTCCGTCGATGTATATAGATAAGAATACACGGGCACGATCAAGACTTTGATCGAAACCTCGAATCGCGTTTCAGCAATGATATCATTGCCATCGCGTCGGAACGTCATTTCATGAGTCCCGACCTGGGAGCCCTTGCGATAAACATCGAAGACGATCTGGTCCCCGTACGCGGTAATGGGGTCTTCGCCGATAGATTTGGCGTAGGGCTGAGCCGGTGCTGCAAACACTGCAAATCCGGCAAGCGCAATAGATGCGAGTATGTTTTTGTTCGTTTTCATGACCTTAATACGCAGAATTTCCCCAACTAGATTGCAAATATGATCGTTGATGAGTACTTCAAGGCCATCTGGCCAAAAAATAGCGAGACAACCATGAGCAGTGCAGACAAACCCGTGCCGAAGGGCATGCCATTTTCATCGGCCGCCTTTGGTGGATTGGGCGTTATCCCCTTCGCCGTCGGGGCCTTACTCGCAAATATTGTTGAAACTGCTGCCACAGGCCAGTGGCTCATTATTGGCTACGGCGCGGTGATTTTGTCGTTTTTGGGCGGTATTCAGTGGGGCGTTGGATTGGCCGTCTCGCCGCGAGCGTGGTTGCCCTACTCAGTTGCGATTATCATCTCTTTGGCGGGGTGGATCGCCATGCTGTTGCCGCCATTATGGGGTTTGGCCTTACTCGCGGCAGGGTTTATCGCGGCATTTGTTTATGACGCGATCAGTGCGGGCGTGTTCAGGTTGCCGGGTTGGTTTATAGGCCTCAGAAGCCTGCTCACTGTATGTGTGGTGGGGTGTCTTGCGCTTGCCGCCTTGCCACTTATTCCCTAACCCACCACACGCGAAGCTGGCAGTGTGAAAGTTGCTTTCGTTGCCACGCCGACCTGACTTTCAAGATTAAAATCAGCGTCGTGTAATTCAGCGATTGAGCGGACGATCGCCAACCCAAGGCCTGTGCCTTCGTGTTGACGGGTCATAGAATCCGCAACCTGAACGAACGGTTGTTTGACCCGCTCTAGGTCCTCTGGGGAAATCCCCATGCCATTGTCCTCGACTGAAATTTCAAAACCACCGGCATCCGTGACGTACAAGGATATCTTGATCACTCCACCAGACGGCGTGAACTTCAGAGAGTTGGTCAGCAAATTAATCATCACTTGACGGAGTTGCCGCTTATCGGCCCGAACATTTGGCAAATTGTCTGGTGTCATGTTGCGGATATCGATGACTTTATTGGCGTGTTTATCCTGACTAAAGGTAATCGCTGATGTGATGACGGGGTGGGTATCGAATGTGTCCTCGTCCAGCGTTACATGGCCAGATTCAATTCGCGACAGGTCCAAAATATCATTGATGAGTTCGAGCAAATAACTCCCCGCCGAGTTTATGATGCTGATGTATTCTCGATGCTTCTCGTTGTCGATGTTGCCCAATGTGCCGGTCAGTAAGCTCTCTGAAAACCCGATCACCGAATTCAATGGTGTTCTGAGTTCGTGAGACATATTGGCAAGGAATGCGGATTTTGCCCTGTTGGCGGCTTCTGCGTCGTCACGGGCAACCTTGTACGCGCGCTCGACCTCCTTGCGCTCTGTGATGTCGATTTCTATGCCGCCGACGCCAGCCAGCGCGCCATCGCTATCAATGATGGGGAACTTGAAGGTCAGCAAGTCTCGTTCGTTCAAGGTTTCTTCTCTGGCGATTAACATGCTCTTTTCCAGGACTTCTTTGTCGTGGTTGAAGTAGGGTCGGCCTTGATCTTCGCCAAAAAGTTCGAGCGATGTTTTCCCAAATGCATTGTCTGGCGATAGCCCATACATTTCGAGGTACTTTCGGTTGGCGATGACCATCCGAAGGTCAGAATCTTTGAAGTAAATCGAAGATGGAGAGTTATCCAACAAGGTCGAGATACGCGCTTCGCTGAGGCGCAAAGCCTCGGTCATTCGTCTTTCATCATCGATATCGGTCAACATACCTATCACCCGCTGCGGGCTTCCATCTTTTGTCTCGGTTGCATGACCAACAGCCCGATACCAGCGTTATGTGCCATCTGCATGGTAGAATCGATGCACGCTCTCATAAGGTTTTGTTCGATTAGTCAGGTGTTCTTCTAGTCTTCGCTGGTGGGATTCGAAATCGTCTGGATGATAAAGGTCACGGATTTCGGCGGTCGAGATTCGAGAATGCTCACTTGCTTCCAACCCAAGTAGACGACGAAATGCGGGAGAGATATAGACTTCTCCGCTATCTAAGTTCTAATCCCAGATTCCGACTTCGTGGGATGCCAATGCGTAACGTTCTTCGCTCTCGGCGAGTTCGCGTTCAACATTCTTGAGCTTCGTGATGTCGGAATACGTGACACCGATCAGGCGCACATCATCTTTGTCGGTCATCAAGAATTTCCGGACCAATAAATCTATGGACGTGCCATCACCGCGCTTATAGTTAATTTCGTAGCTCAAGGTGTCGCCATCAGCCAATATATCTGCGTCAGAGCGGTTCGCGTTGTCTGTAATGTAGTCGCCCCAAAGCTCGTCCGCTTTCCGTCCGATGACGTCAGATTTTTTCACACCAAAGGCCCGCTCAAAGGCCGCATTAATGAACAGGTATGTGCCGTCGGCCGACTTGATAAGCGCAGGTTCAGGTGTGCTCTCCAAGAACTCGGCTGCGAGTGCGAAGTTGGCAGGCTGCATGCGTTTTCGGCTCCCATGACCGTTGCCGGTCACACCTTCCAAGTCCAAAAATTATTTGTTTAACATGAACGCATTGTAACTGAAGAGAAAGCCTCTCGTAAGGTTCACACACTTATATTCCTCGTCAACAAGCGCAGAAGATGCGCGCTTTCGACAAGGAAGAACATCATGGCAATGAAAACGAATACTCAAAAGCACGATGTGATTGGCCGTTTCATGAAGCGTCGAATCGTTCATATTTTCGGTGCCTCAGCATTGGTCATTGGCGCTGGCTTACTTGTTACCGGTCTCGGTTCGACGGCAATCAATGCGGCGCAGGCGTCCAAGGTTTCGAATGACAGGGCCGTTGCAAAATTTGAGACAGTCAGCTTTGCAGACATTGTGGAACAAGTTTCACCCGCTGTCGTGAATATCCAGGTGACCCATAAAGTTACCCCCGAACTTAGCCGAATGAATGGTGCGCCGAACAATATGCGCGAGTTCTTTGAGCATCACTTTGGTGATCGCCAGGGGTACGGCAAACACGAACGCAATCGTCAGGCACCAGCACGTGTTGGTGCGGGATCAGGTTTCGTGATTGACGCCGAAGGTCACATCGTCACCAACGAGCACGTCATCAAAGACGCAGAAAACATCACCGTGACGTTTAAGGATGGTACGACTGCAGATGCCAGACTGATCGGTCACGACGAAAAGACAGATTTGGCACTAATTAAAATCGATATGGACGGACCGGTCCCCTACGTGGAGTTTGGTGACTCCGAAGCGGTTCGGGTTGGAGAATGGGTCGTCACGGTCGGGAATCCCTTTGGTCTGGGACATTCCGTGAATGTCGGCATCGTCTCGGCACGTGGTCGCACCATCGGTGCTGGACCCTATGACGATTTCCTTCAAATCGATGCGCAGATCAATCGCGGAAATTCTGGCGGCCCCGCGTTTAACGCCAGTGGGCAAGTGATCGGCGTTAACGCTGCGATTTTCTCACCCAATGGCGGCAATGTCGGAATCGGCTTCGCCATCCCTTCCGAACTGGCGAAGATTGTTATCGAAGATCTGAAATCTGACGGTGTCGTTGAACGCGGTTGGTTGGGTGTGAACATCCAAATGCTTACCGAAGACATTGCTGAATCGCTTGGCATGGACAACACAGAAGGTGTCTTGGTTTCAAATGTGCGAGCTGATGGCCCCGCTGCCAAGGCAGGCCTGCAGGTTGGCGACGTGATCCTGAATGTGAACGGCGAGAAAATTGAAACGCTGCGCGAGCTACCACGCGTGATCGCTGAGATCGAGCCTGGTTCTGATGCTGAGATATCGGTCTGGCGCAACGGCGCATCCGAAACCGTCGATGTTCAAATCGGTTTGCTGCCTGAGCCCCGCAAAGTGGCCGCAGCGTCGGGCCAACTCAAAGCCAAAGAGGACCGTGTCGGGCTTTCGTTGAAAAGTCTCGATCCGAAAACCGCAAAAGACCTCGGGCTTGCTGAAAACACAGCTGGCGTCGTGATTGTCGGTGTAGAACCCGGCAGCCCGGCAGCCGAAACCGGTCTGCGGCCTGGCGATGTGCTGACCAAAGCCAATGGCGCTGCGGTCCAAACACCCGATGATCTTAAAATTCAGATCGCAAGTGCGCGCGAGGCTGGCAAGAAAACAGTATTGGCGTTGGTCAAACGTGGCGACAACCAACGCTTTGTCGTAATCCCCATCGGTGCAGCGTAATCGCTGTGCCGATCCCCCGGAGGCGGGCAGGACTCTCCCCCCGATGAATGTACCGTCTCCGGGTTATCTCCTTCGAAAGAATATATCCCCCCAACTAGAACGGGGTGATGTTGAGAGGAATCTCTGCATCACCCCCATTTTCTTAAGTGACACAATCTGAATTGAGTGAGGACTGGCGAAATGTCTGCTATCAGCCTAAATTCAAGGGAACAGAACCCAGGAACTAATATGCGAATTCTTGTAGTTGAAGATGACCGAACAGCGGCTTCGTTTATCGCCAAGGCACTGACCGAGGCGGGACACGTCGTTGATTGCGCCGAAAATGGCGAAGATGCGCTGGAATTGGTCGCGGATACCCATGATGTGATGATCGTGGACCGGATGATGCCCAAAATGGATGGGATCACCATGGTTGAAACGATTAGACAAAACGGCACAAACACCCCGGTTCTATTTCTTAGCGCGCTGGGCAAAGTTGATGATCGGGTCGAAGGTTTGAAAGCCGGCGGTGACGATTACTTGGTTAAGCCGTTCGCTATAGCTGAAGTAATCGCACGGGTAGAGGCATTGGGCCGTCGCAAGGGCCAGCCGGAGACACAAACCGTATTGGCGTGTGGTGATTTGGAAATGGATCTGATCAAGCGCGAAGTAAGCCGAGGCGGGACAAAAATCGATCTTCAGCCACGGGAATTCAAATTGCTCGAATATCTGATGCGAAACACTGATCGCGTGGTGACCCGGACAATGTTGTTAGAAAAGGTTTGGGATTACCACTTTGACCCACAAACGAATGTCATTGATGTTCACATCAGCCGGTTGCGCGGCAAAATAGATAAAGGTTTCGACGTGGCGTTGCTGGAAACAGTGCGTGGCGCTGGCTATAGATTGCATGCGCCTGATTAGTCTGCGCCTTATCCGGACGTCATGGTTTCGCATGGCGGCGGGCTACGCAGTCCTCCTGCTCGTTACAGTCTTTGTTTTATTCGGCCTGTTGTACTGGAATACGGCCGTCTTTGTTCACGAACAAACCGAAGAAACAATCGAAGTCGAAATCACTGGCTTGGCAGAACACTACCGCCAGGCCGGGCTTGTCGGCTTGCGCGAAGTCATTGATGAACGCTCACAGGGTCAGCGACTTAGTCTCTATCTCTTAACCGATCCGGCCCGCCGCCCCATTGCAGGAAATTTGAACGCATGGCCTGTGGCCACAGTGCCCGGTGATTGGCTGGATTTTGATTATCGCAGACCCATTGGTGACCGCGTGGTCGAACATCGAGCACATGCGCGGCATCTGGTGCTGCCTGGCGGTTATCAGTTGCTTGTGGGCTACGACATCCAAGACCAGGTTCGATTGGAACGCCGCATGCGGATATCCATGATCTGGATCGGTGCATTGGCTTTGGTATTGGGGCTGGGCAGTGGGTTGGTCATGGCACGTCGTTGGTTGTCCAGAATTGATACCGTCAACAAAACCGCGGGTGAGATTATGAAAGGCGACATGTCTCGCCGCGTCCCGGTCCATGGGACCGACGATGAACTTGATCGCTTGGCGCGCAATTTGAATGATATGTTAGACCGGATCGAAGCGCTGATGAGCGGGCTCCGCCAGGTCACCGATAATATCGCCCATGATTTGCGTTCGCCGCTGAACAGATTGCGAAGCCGCCTCGAAGTCACATTGATGGACGATCCAGACCGTGGGACGTATCGGACAGCGTTGAAAAATACGATGGAAGAAGCCGACCATCTTTTGAATACGTTCAACGCCTTGCTTCTGATCGGCGAGGCTGAATCTGGTTTGGACCGAAGCAAGTTGCAACGGGTTGATTTGACCAGTCGTCTACATGATTTGGCAGAGTTATATGAACCCGCAGCAGAGGAAGCGGGATTGGCATTCTCCGAAGACATCGCCGATAATCTCTGTGTGCGCGGACAACCAGATCTGATCTCTCAGGCGGTGGTGAATTTATTGGATAATGGGTTGAAGTATACCCCGACCGGCGGTGCGCTCAGTATCAAGGCCTATGCCGATGATCAGGGGCGGGCATGTGTAGAGGTCTCTGATAGTGGGCCGGGCATTCCGCCAGAGGATCGCGAGCGGGTGTTGGACCGTTTCGTGCGCTTGGAAAGTAGTCGTTCATCTCCGGGGACCGGACTCGGATTATCTTTGGTTTCTGCGGTCGCCAAACTACACCAGGGTGAGATTATTTTGGGGGATAACGAACCGGGGCTGATGGTGCGCCTAGTGTTCCCGCCATTTGCCGAAGCCCCCAACAACGCGGGCACAGAATTACCAAAGCCTAAGCCCGCCGCAACTGACGTTCTCGGAACGCCAGAAAAAGCGCTCCCATAATAATCACCAGCGCACCCAGCATACTGATGCTATCGGGGATGACCTCAAAGACGGCGAAGTCATAAAGTGTCGCAAAGACCAGCGTTGCGTATGAAAACGGTACGACAAAACTCGCCTCGGCAAATTTCATTGCTTGGATGTAAAACGACTGCGCGGTCACCATCACAAGGCCGATTGCAATCAGGAACCACCATTGCTCGGGTGTGGGGGAATGCCAGAAAAAACTGGCAGCAGACACCGAAAGAATTACGCCCAGCATATTGTTGATGAACAAAATACGGATGGCGGGTTCTCTGTTGGTCAGGCGTTTGATAAAGATGATTTCAAAGCCCATGAAAATGGCGGCGGCCAGGGCGATCAAGGCCGCAATCTGAAATGCATCCATCCCCGGGCGGATCAGGACCAGCGCCCCGATACATGAGATTCCTGCCGCCGACCACCGAACGGGCCCGACCTTTTCACCCAATAGCGGGATGGCGAGCATCATGGCAGCGATGGGGCTCAGAAAACTTATCGCGGTCGCTTCGCCCAATGGCATTTGCGATGCTGCTGCAAACATGCAGCTTACGCCAAGAAAACCAAACGTGGTCCGCATAAGATGCGGTCGCCAGGGTATGCTTGTAAGTCGCAGTTTTAGAAATGGCGCGACAACGACCAGTGTCGAAAACGCAAAGACAAAACGGCTAGCGGTCACTTGTGTCGGATGCAAGGCTGGGCCCAGTTTATCGGTGCCCAACGCCTTTGCAATCAACGTGGTGGCTGCGACCAGTGCACTCGCGATCAAAATCATGACCGCGCCTTTGGCTGGGTTGGGTGAAACCTGCAACGCCTATGCGCCGGGGACGTTGATGCAGACTTTTCCGAAGTGTGTGCCGGATTCTAAATGCCGATAGGCGTCCTGTGTCTGTTCGAACGGAAATACCTGATCGATGACGGGCTTGATGCCCGATTGGGCAATCGCTTGGCACATCCGCGCCATGTCCTCGCGGGGGCCCACAGTCACGCCTTGTAGGCGAACATCGCGGCTGATGATAAAGGGCAGCAACACATTGCCCGTTGTCGCACCCGACAACACGCCGATAAGGCTAAGCGTTCCGCCTGGACGCCCCGCGATCAGCGATTGTTTCATCGTCTCGGTGCCTCCCAATTCGATGACATTATCGACGCCATCACCACCGGTGAGGTCTTTGGCGATGTCGCGTGCAGTAGCACCCCATTCTGGGTTTGCTGAGTAATTGATCCCGAAATCAGCCCCCAGGTCTTTGGCTCTGGCGAGTTTATCATCCGAAGATGATGTGATGATCACGCTGGCTCCTGCCAGCTTTGCGAACTGCACCGCGAATAATGATACACCACCTGTGCCCTGAGTCAGCACGACGTCTCCCGGTTGCACATGGCCATGACGAACGACAGCGGACCAGGCGGTCAGCCCCGCGCAGGTCAGACTCGCGGCCTCGGCATCTGATAAATGATCCGGCGTTTTGACCAAGCCACCGACGGGACACACACGATATTCTTGCAGGAATCCATCCGATGCCCGACCGCTATCACTTTCCATGGCGCGATCTGTCGCCCGACCCGCCGGCCAATCTTGAAAGAAACATGCAGTCACACGATCACCGACACTGAATTCAGTCACACCATCACCGAGCGCAGTGATCGTGCCCGCACCGTCTGAAAGCGGGACCAAGTTCTCTTGTTTCTGGCGGGATCGATAACCGCCCTTGGCAATCAACAAATCGCGATAATTCAATGATGCCGCGCCGACATGAACTAAAACTTCGCCTGGGCCGGGGGCAGGCATCGGAGCGTCGACCAGGGTCAGGGCATCAATGCCAGTGGATGTTTGAAAGACTTGTGCGCGCACGACATCACCTCAAAAAAGAACCGAAAAAGACAAGAGCCGCGCTCAGATATGACTGCGGCGGCTCTTCGGTCTTAACGTACGGCGATGATTGCCGCAATCGTGTTGGGTTGTTCTTAAGACAAGAAACGGCTTTGGTTGGAGTTCGGGCACGGTGCCTTCAAAATGGTTTCACCGTGATGATGCAGGTTGACCCAAATGCGATCATCGCCATCCAGCCAATCGTACACCCAGGCGTCAGATGGGGGGCACGCCAGTTTTAGATAGGAATACTGAATGCGCTTATTGCGTTGGGTGATCACTTGCGCGTGGTCATAGCGCGATACATGAACATCAACGATGACGTTTTTTTTTCTCGCCCACATAGATATCAGTCGCCTTCCAACCTTTGCGCGGTGGATTTTCGTCGACGTAGTTCTTCACCGCAACAGTTGCGACCTGGAGGGCTTCTTCTTCAGACATTTCGTCAGCGAATTGGCTCAAAGTGACAAGCGTCAGACTTGGGATCGCAATGGCTGCTGCTAGGCTGATCAAGAACCAACGCTTTGCTTGAATTAATTCTGAGACCCACATTTTATTTCCCTTTCCCTTCGGTAGCACCGCTGCCATTCCCTATTTGGGTTTAAGGCCGGTTGCTTTGCGTGCCGTTGTTTCCAGCGGTTTGCCGTTTCGAGGATTCGGCTTGTCGTGACATCCCGAATCGATGAAAAAACATTATGCTAAAGTATAATATTTGTCTGTGAGGGCGATCACACACCCTCGGCTAGTGCAGTCTAACCAACAACCTTAACGTTTTATGACGGTTTCTAATCTTTCGAAAAACAGGTCAATATCCGCTTTGTCGTTCAACATGTGGGGGCTAATTCGCAAACCGCCACCCCGAACACTGACATGAACATCTAACTTTGCCAGTTGTTCCAGAATATCTGGTGCAAACCCATCATTATGTCGCAATCCGATAAAATGAGGGCACCGGGCCGAGGCGGGTGGTGTTTCTAATCCGAGGGTCCCAGCACCATCAGCCACCGCATCGGTCAACGTCCGCAGATAGTCGCCGACTCTTGTCGGCCCCCAAGCGTCGATTTGTTGCAGAGATGCCTGGATCATGGGTAACGAGATAAAATTCTCGAACTCACCAACGTCAAAGCGTCGGCTAGCGGGTGTGAATTCGGACGGGTTACCAAGAAGGTCTAGCCCTGCGTTACCGCCCAAATGGTTATGGGTGTGGTTTTCTATGGGATCACCATTTTGATGGTCAGGCCGGAAATACATAAACGAGAGGCCGTAAGGGCCCATCAGCCATTTATAGGCAGCATTCACCATGTAATCGATGCCCAATGCCTGAACATCAATGGGCTGTGCGCCTGTCCACTGTGTCGCATCGACCACAAACTGAGCCCCGACATCCTTAATGGCTGCGCTAATAGGCAGCAAATCGACAAGTGTGCCGTCGGTCCAATGAACGGGTGGCAACGCGACCAATGAGGTACGTTCATCGATGGCGGCCAGGATATCGCGTGTCCAATTGTAGTCATCGGGCCTTTTGACCTGGAAAACTTCGGCCCCGGATTTTCTGGCCAAGTTGTCCCATACATAAACGTTGGAAGGAAATTGACCTTCTATCACAATCACGCGTGATCCTTTGGGCAGTGACATGTTTTTAGCTGCTGTCGCGGTGCCATACGCCGCAGATGGATGGATCGCGATGTCGTCTGCCGTCGCGCCGATCAGCGCCCCGAACCGCGCACGAATATCCTCGGTTTGATCGTGTCTGGCCTCTTCGTCCAACGCCCACGGATAGGCCTTGGTTTCCACACCCTTTTTCCCCGCAGCAACGGTGGCGCGTGGAATCGTCGACTTGGACGCCGCGGCCAGATACACCATGCCTTCCGGCACATCGAATAAATCTCGTTGGCATCCCAACGGTGTGTTTTGATCAGTCATGCGAATATTCAGTCATAGGAACGCGGCCAAATCAAACTTCAGAATGTACCCGGACAATTTATCGATTATGACCCGGCACCAGCGGCATTGGCGGCTCTCGCCTTGGAATTCTTCACGTGCTCGCGATATGTAATGTACGCGGTGCTTGAGAAAATCAGCACACCACCAACCCAAACAAAGACGTCTGGGACTTCTGCAAAAAAGATGTATCCAGTAATCGAAACCCAGATCAACCGGACGAAATCGAATGGCATCGCAACGTGAGTTTCTGCGTGCTTCAACGCTTGGCTCACGGAAAGCTGCCCGATTCCTCCAAAAATTCCAAGCAGTAACAACCAACCAAAATCGACTAAGCTTGGTGTGGACCAAACGAAAAGTGCTGGCACGAGTGCAAGCGGTGCCATCACCAGGGACATATAAGTGGTGATGGTCACAGCGGATTCGGTTCGTCCCAGATCTTTAACGATAATCACGCAGGCTCCCCAGAAAACCGCTGATATCAAGACCAGCGTGGAGCCCAGGCCGATTTCCTCAAATCCTGGTCTGAGCACCACCAGCGTGCCTGCAAACCCCGACCCAATGGCCAATGCCCGCCGCCAGCCGACTTTTTCTTTGAGGATCAGAATCGCGAGCAAGGTCGCAAACAGCGGGGCTGTGAAAGATAACGCTGTCGCATCTGCTAATGGGGCCAGGCTGAGCGCGGTGAAAAAGCATAACATGGCGCCAAAATTCAGCACGCCACGGGTGATTAGAAGCCCCAAACGCTTGGTTTTTAATGGCGCAACGCCATCGCGGACGAAAAACGGGATCATCACGATCAGCGCGAAAAATAACCTGAAAAAGACCACGATAAATGGATGTACGGTATCAGACACATGGCTAATCGTCGTGTGCATCAGTCCCAGGGTCAGCGTTGCGAACAACATCCAGCTGATGCCTTTTAGGTTTTCAGACATTGATTTGAAGGGCATTCACGGGACTCCTGAGGGGATAATCACCATACGCTCGCCCGGCGTTAAGGCAACCCGTAGCGCCCGCTTCCGATGATGCTATTTCGCGCTATATATATTGCCGAAATTCTTCGTATAAATTCCTGGTTTGACCGTTGACAGTACTGGGGCTGGGCCGTATGTTCCGCGCTCTCCTGCTGACGAGATCGGCGGGACTTGTTTTATTGACGCCGAGGAACGGGCCATGAAGATCAGAAACTCGCTGAAATCAGCCAAACTTCGTGAAAAGGGCTGCCGCATTGTACGGCGCCGTGGCCGTGTCTACGTGATTAACAAGCGTAACCCACGGTTTAAGGCTCGTCAGGGCTGACACGCCGCCAAACGAATTCGCTAAAAACCGCGCCGGATGATCCGAGCGCGGTTTTTCTTTGCCCGCACGCTGTGTCGTTTACTGGATTGTATGGAATACGCCTCTGCGCTGGTGCATTTGCGAATTATCAGCGTAACATATGTGCCAATGGGACGCGTTGTGATGTGAGTGGCGCACCTGCAAAAACAGAGTAGCCAAAGGGCTACACGCGAGGGGCTTGGAAATGACGACCGCTGATACATCAGTACGGACGCCGTGGCGCACACCGATGATTGTGCTGATGGCGGGTGCCCTGGTGGCGCTACTGTGTTTTGGGCTTCGCGCAAGCTTTGGGCTTTTCCTAAAACCGATGAGTTTGGACCTGGGCTGGGGCCGCGAAGTCTTTGCGTTGGCCATGGCCATTCAGAATCTGGTCTGGGGGGCGGCGCAACCGTTTGCCAGCGCGATTGCTGAAAAATGGGGTGCCGGACGTGTGATTGCTGGCGGCGGGATCCTTTATGGCCTCGGCATTTATTTCATGGCGCATTCGGCGGACCCGTATTCCCTGAAGCTGACGGGCGGTATCCTGATCGGCATGGCCCAGTCGGGGTGCGGCCTGGGTGTCGTGCTAGGCGCGGTGGCGCGGGCACTGCCCGAAAACAAACGGACATGGGGATTGGGCATCGTGACCGCAGCGGGGGCAGCCGGACAATTTACCGTTGTTCCCATCGCCCAGGGTATGATGGATTTTGGGATCGCGTGGTTGCCGGCCATGCTGATTTTGGCGACGAGTGCCGTGATCTTGGTGATGTGCGGCATTCCCCTCGCCGGTAAGCCAGATATCAAAGGTGCGGCAAAGACCGTGGTCGACGCAGATTTGGGTTTAAGCGCTGCGTTGAAGCAAGCGGCATCTCATCGTGGGTACTGGTTACTCACGACCGGTTTTTTTGTATGTGGTTTTCATGTTGCCTTTGTCGGTGTGCATTTGCCTGCGTATCTGACCGATGTGGGGATGGCCGCAGAGTGGGGCGCATGGGCGCTGGCCTTGATCGGGTTATTCAACGTAATTGGCAGCTACACGGCGGGTGTTCTGGGCGATAAGTATCGCAAAAAGAACCTGCTCGCGATCTTGTACTTCTTACGCTCGATCGTGATTTTGATATTCATTTTGATGCCGGTCAGTGGGGCTTCGGTGTTGTTTTTCTCTGCGGCACTGGGGCTGCTATGGTTGTCCACAGTGCCGTTGACGTCAGGGCTGGTGGCGCAGATGTTTGGTGCTCGGTATATGGGGACGCTGTTCGGAGTGGTTTTCTTTAGTCACCAAGTGGGCAGTTTTTTGGGCGTTTGGCTTGGCGGATATTTTTACGATACCACCGGGTCCTACATGCCAGTATGGTGGGCCGGGGTTGCATTGGGTGTGGCTGCCGCCATCATCCATATGCCGATCCGCGATGATGTCAGACCTGAAGCGCCGCAGACTGCGTGAACGGCCAATTGATACGGATCATTGTTTAAGGGTGGAAAATCGCCCAAAACAAAAGAAAATGGCCGATAGGGAGACGTAACATGTTGATGCCAAAGCCAGATGAAAGCGTCATGGCACGCCGAGAAGAGCTCGCAGATGCCTTGCGTGCGATCGTCCCTGGCGAAGGGGTCATTGATGGCGCAGAAGATCTAAAGGCATATGATTGCGATGGGCTCATGGCGTACAAGCAACCGCCATTGATCGTCGTATTGCCGGAAACCACGGAACAAGTCTCTGAAGTATTGAAGTACTGTCATCGTGAAAAAGTCAAAATCGTGCCACGGGGCGCGGGGACCGGATTGTCAGGCGGCGCGCTGCCATTGGCGGATGGGATCACGCTAGGCCTCTCGAAATTCAAGAAAATCCTTGAAATTGATTATGAAAACCGTTGTGTGGTTACGCAACCGGGCGTGACCAATTTGGGCATCACCGATGCGGTTCAACATGCCGGTTTCTATTACGCACCGGACCCATCTTCGCAGATAGCGTGCTCCATCGGTGGCAACGTGGCGGAAAATTCTGGCGGCGTGCACTGTCTGAAATACGGTCTGACGACCAATAATGTGTTGGGCGTCGAAATGGTGTTGATGAATGGCGAAATCATTCGCTTAGGTGGCAAGCATTTGGATTCCGGTGGGTTGGACCTGCTGGGGGTGATCAATGGGTCCGAAGGCTTGCTGGGTATCATCACCGAAGTAACGGTTCGAATTCTTCGGAAACCGGAAACGGCCAAGGCGCTGTTGATTGGTTTCCCAACCATGGTTGATGCGGGTAACTGCGTGGCTGATGTGATTGCTGCAGGCGTGATCCCTGGTGGGATGGAATTAATGGACAAGCCCACCATTCACGCGACCGAAGATTTCGTGCATGCGGGATATCCGATGGATGTCGATGCGTTGATGATCGTCGAACTGGATGGTCCCGACGCCGAGGTTGAGTATCTGGTCGCCAAAGTCGAAGAGATCGCCAAGAAATCCAATGCCAGTTACCTGCGCATCAGCGAAGACGATGAAGAACGCATGCGCTTTTGGTCAGGACGGAAAAACGCTTTCCCGGCGATCGGTCGTATTTCGCCAGATTATATATGTGTCGATGGCACCATCCCGCGCAAAAAGCTGGCCGAAGTCCTGCAACGCATGGAAGGCATTTCAGAGAAGCATGGTCTTCGCGTGGCGAACGTGTTCCACGCCGGGGATGGCAACCTACACCCCTTGATCTTGTTTGATGCCAACAATCCGGGTGAGTTGGAAACGGCAGAAAAAGTCTGCGCCGATATCCTGACATTGTGTGTTGAGGTAGGCGGTGTGTTGAGCGGCGAACACGGCATCGGGGTCGAGAAACGCGACTTGATGGGGACCATGTTCACCGAGGACGATATGAAACAACAGCAACGCGTGAAATGCGCATTCGACCCAGAGCATCTGCTGAATCCTGGGAAAGTTTATCCAGAACTTCACCGATGTGCAGAACTGGGGAAAATGCATGTGCATCATGGCAAGCTGCCTTTTCCTGATATTCCAAGGTTCTGATCTATGTCCGAAACGCTGAGACCAGAAACCAATGAACAACTATTGGACGCGGTGAAATGGGCGACAGCTGAAAAGTCGCCGCTCGAAATTGTTGCGATGGGATCAAAGCGCGCCTTTGGCCGCCCAATGCAGACGGCTGCGACGCTGGATATGTCTGGACTATCGCGGATCAAAGTTTATGAGCCTGCGGAATTGTTCATGACCGCCGCCGCCGGTGCATCGATGAGTGATGTGACGCAGGCGCTTGAAGAAGCCGGGCAACAACTTTCGTTTGAGCCACCTGATCTAGGGCCGCTGTTGGGTGATGAGGCGGGCAAAGGATCTATTGGTGGTGTTGTCGCGACAAATATCGCAGGTCCGCGCCGCATCAAAGAGGGTGCTGCCCGCGACCACGTGCTGGGTTTCAACGCGGTATCCGGTCGCGGCGAAGTTTTTAAATCGGGCGGCACCGTGGTCAAAAATGTGACCGGGTTTGATTTATCGAAGTTAATGGCGGGATCTTTTGGCACCTTGGCCGTGATGTCCGAAGTGACGTTGAAGACTTTGCCAGCACCCGAGAAAACACAAACCATTTTGATTTCATGGAAGGCGGACGGAATCTATGCCCACGCTGCCATGTCTGCCATGGCAAAGGCGCTGGGCAGTCCGCACGACGTTTCCGCTGCCGCACATCTGCCCGCGGCCGTGGCCAAACGATCAAGAGTGGATTATGTGGCCGGTGCCGCCGGGGCTGTGACCGCCGTGCGAGTGGAAGGGCCAGAACCTTCTGTGAAACACAGAACGGAAACCCTGATCAAAGAACTGAAGTTGTTTGGTGATATCGAAGAACTGCATACGTCGAATTCGAAAACGTTCTGGCGCGAAGTCCGCGACGTGCAGGCCTTTGTCGGTCGCGATGATTTGCCGGTTGTCTGGCGCTTGTCTGTGCCACCGATGAGCGGATCGCACACGGCGATTGATTTGCTCGAAGAACTGCGTGGTGAAGTCATGTATGATTGGGGCGGTGGGCTGATTTGGCTTGGCCTTGCGTCTGAGGCAGCCGATGCCAACGCCGACTTTATCCGAAATACGGTGGCTAGGGTGGGCGGCCATGCGACTTTAGTTCGCGCGTCCGCGGCGAGCCGCAGCAATGTGCCCGTGTTTCAGCCGCTATCGTCGGCGGAACAAATGGTCACAGAGAAAATCAACGAGGGCTTTGATCCGAACGGGGTGCTTAACCCGGGTCGGATGTATCAAGGGATCTAGGGTCAGAACATGCAAACCGAATTCTCTATTGCGCAGTTAGCTGATCCGAACATTCAGGCAGCGAACGACATCCTTCGTAAGTGTGTGCATTGCGGTTTTTGCACTGCGACCTGTCCGACGTTCGTCCTTAAAGGCGATGAATTAGACAGCCCACGCGGTCGCATTTATTTGATGAAAGAAGCGTTCCAAAAGGACGAGCCCGCCACTAAGAAATTGGCCACACACTTGGATCGTTGTTTGTCGTGTTTGTCATGCATGACGACTTGCCCTGCCAGCGTCGATTACATGCATCTGGTGGATTACGGTCGAACCTTTGTTCATGAGACTCATAAACGCGAATGGCATGACCGATTGATCCGTTGGGTGCTGACACTGGTATTGCCGTATCCAAAGATGTTTCGCCTTTCATTGCTGGGCGCAGCGATGGGCCAGCCGTTTAAGAAGTTTTTGCCGGCGCGATTAAAGGCCATGCTGGAATTGGCGCCGAGCGACGTTGCGCCACCCAGCCAAGTGGATGTACCTCAGCTCTTCAAAGCAGAAAAAGAACCCAGAATGCGTGTCACGATGTTGAACGGATGCGCGCAACAAGTTCTACGCCCGTCAATTAACGAAGCCACCGTCCGGTTGCTGACACGCCTGGGCTGCGAAGTAGTGATTGCTGAAAATCAAGGCTGTTGTGGTGCGTTGGTCCATCATATGGGCCGGGAGCACGATGGCCACGAGGCGGCGAAACGTAATATTCGGGCGTGGGAAGCGGCCGAGGTGTATTACGGACGGATTGATGCTGTCATCATTAATGCGTCTGGGTGTGGCACCACTGTCAAAGATTATGGTTGGATGCTGCGTCTTGATGACGAATGGGCAGAACGCGCCAAGGCAATTTCGGACAAAACAAAAGACATCAGCGAAATCTTGTTGGAGCTTGGATTGACTGGCGTGGTCGAGAAACCGGATTTAACCGTCGCGTATCATTCCGCATGTTCCATGCAGCATGGGCAAAAACTCAAAACAGAGCCGATGACGCTCCTGAAAGAAGCGGGCTTCACGGTGCTGCAACCGGGCGAGTCGCACATTTGTTGCGGGTCTGCGGGCACATACAACATCATGCAACCCGAATGGGCGGGGGAGTTGCGCGACCGCAAGGTCAGCAATATCAGAAAGCTCAAAGCCGATGTGGTCGCGACGGGTAACATCGGTTGCTTGACGCAGATCGCGGATGGCATGGGGGGCGAGGATGATCCTGTGGTTGTCCATACGGTTGAGTTGCTGGATTGGGTGACTGGCGGGCCGAAGCCTGAAGAACTCAAGTAATTCGCAATCGATCAACGCAGTCACAAGTTCTTGAGTGAAGCCAATGCAAAGTTGGCGATATCGCGCTGTTTTGGTATTATTTACCGTATGCGAAGAATTGTTTTTCTTTTTGGATTAGTATTCGTTTTCGGTTTTTCTGCGCCGGCGTGGGCAGATCAAACCAACGCACGGCTGGACGAGTTGTTTGATATCCTGAGTGAAACCACCGACGCGTCAGAAGCGGCACCGATCGCGCGTGAAATTTGGCGGGTGTGGGGATTGCCCAAGAACAGCAAAGCCAGCGTTCCGTTGGTTCAAGGTGTTGTGCATATGGCCAAAGGTGCTTTGCCCGACGCGCGAAGCAGTTTTGACCAGGTTATAGCCATCGATCCTGACTTTGCTGAAGGCTGGAACAAGCGTGCGACGGTTGCCTATATGCAGGGGGACTTTGATAACTCTGTGCACGATATCCAAAAGACATTGGCATTAGAGCCGCGACATTTTGGCGCGCTGTCGGGCCTTGCCCTGATCTACGAGAACTTGGGCAAAGAAGAAACGGCGTTGGATATCTTGTTGCAAGTCAAAGAGATCTATCCGGGTATGCCGGGGTTGGATCAAAGGATGCTTGGTCTACGGGACTTGATCAAAGCGAAACGGACATAGCCGCCTATGGGTGATGTTGGGTGTCACAACAGTTTTTCAATGGGCATTCCAAAGAATTAAAGAGGCTGGTCGTTGGCGGCATCCGCTCGTGATTTTTGCGCTTGGTTTTGTCGTCTCTCAGGAAGCCTAAAATACGCAGACCGCCCGCAAACGTACACGCAGCCATGCCTAGAAGTGCCGTAAAAAATAGAAACGCGGTATCCAATGGCGGTTCATTCGGGAACAATATGGGGTGGGCATAATACAAACCAACGAACAAAAGTGGCCAAATAATCGCTGCTACGAGGTACAGCATGTCGCGGGCCTTTCGTGTCCAGTAGTCTTTCTAAAACGCTGCGTAACCCTTACATTTACTCATAACATCGTACCATAACCAAGCAAGGACATGCGCAATGGATGGCGCCGGAAAACACGTTGATGACAACTTACTTTCTGTCTTAAGGCAAATCGTGGGTGATCGGCTGACGACATCAGCGCCGATATTGGAGCAGCATGGACGTGACGAGTCGTTCCATCCGACAGTGCCGCCCGAAGCCGTTGTTTTTGCTCAATCCACGGACGAGGTCAGCCGGATTGTTTCTGCATGCGCGGAACGCGATGTGCCAATTATTCCGTTTGGTACCGGTACGTCTTTAGAAGGACATGTTGCGGCGCTCAATGGTGGTGTGTCGCTCGATGTTACTCAGATGAACCAAGTGCTAGAGGTCAACGCCGAGGATTTGGATTGCCGTGTGCAGCCGGGCGTCACCCGCAAGCAGTTGAATGAATATCTACGCGATACAGGATTATTTTTTCCCATCGATCCCGGCGCTGATGCGTCAATCGGAGGCATGACGGCGACCCGTGCGTCGGGCACCAACGCCGTCCGATACGGCACCATGCGTGAAAATGTCATGTCGCTCGAAGTTGTGATGGCTGATGGTCGGATCATTCGAACGGCACGGCGCTCCAAGAAGTCATCAGCAGGATACGATCTGACCCGCTTGTTTGTCGGATCAGAGGGGACCTTGGGCGTCATCACCGAGGTGACAGTCAAGCTGTATGGCATCCCCGAGGCGATTTCCTCCGCCGTTTGCGGGTTCCCGGATATGGAAAGTGCCGTCAATACGGTCATCATGATTTGCCAGTCCGGCATCCCTGTGGCCCGCATGGAGTTGTTGGATGCGTTGCAAATGGATGCCTGCAATCGCTATTCAGATTTGGATTATGCCGTCGCACCGACGTTGTTCTTTGAGTTTCATGGCACACCTAATGGTATTGATGAACAGGTCAACCAGGTCAAAGACATCGCGGCAGAGTTCAACAGTTCCGACTTCCGTTGGGCGACGAAAACCGAAGACCGAAACAAGCTATGGCAGGCGCGCCACGACGCGTACTATGCAGGTTTGGCGCTTCGCCCGAATTCCAAGGGGATCGCGACCGATGTATGTGTCCCCATTTCACGGTTGGCAGATTGTATTTTAGAAACTCAAAAAGATATCGCCGAAAGCAATATCATTGCGCCCATCGTCGGGCATGTGGGAGATGGAAATTTCCATCTGGTAATGGTGATTGATCCTGATGACGCTGATGAAATGCATCGTGCCGAAGCTCTAAATGACCGGATGGTGCAGCGCGCGCTGGACATGGACGGCACCTGCACCGGCGAGCACGGTGTGGGTTACGGGAAAATGGAATACTTAAAAGCTGAACACGGCGAGGGGATATCTGTGATGCGCGATATCAAGCATGCCCTTGATCCGAAAAACATCATGAACCCTGGTAAAATCATACGGTTTTAAGAGTAGTCATAAGGAAGAGTATGTCCGTCGAGCCGAAAGCTATTCTGCGTGCACTTGCGGATGCGGCCATCGCCGCAGCGGACCCCAACACCCGGGTGCCCGCCGTGCTGCCACCTGCACCTGAGCGCGCGATTGTATTGGGTGCTGGCAAGGCGTCGGCGGCCATGGCCAAGAGCTTGGAAAACGCTTGGCCTGACGCCGATTTAAGTGGGCTGGTCGTCACACGATATGGCTATGAAGTCGCCTGCGATAAAATTGAAGTTGTCGGCGCATCGCATCCCGTTCCTGATGATGCAGGCCGTGACGCGGCAGCGCGGATCCTTCAAATAGCCGACGCCGCGGGCCAGGATGATCTGGTGATCGCACTGATATCTGGCGGTGGGTCGGCGCTGTTAACGGCACCGGCATCGGGTATCACCTTTGAAGACAAACAAGAGGTCAATCGACTGTTACTTCGCTCGGGTGCGGACATCGGCGAGATGAATACGGTCCGCAAACATTTGAGCGCCATCAAAGGTGGTCGCCTCGCCGAAGCGTCATATCCTACCAAATTGATCACGGTGCTGATCTCAGACGTACCGGGTGACGATCCAGCGGTAATTGCATCCGGTCCCACCGTACCAGACCCATCAACATTCGCAGACGCGCGGGCGGTGATTGAAAAATATAACATGCCCGTCCCAGGTTCAGTTCGGCTGCACCTAGATGCGGCGGAGAACGAGACACCAAAACCCGGCGATAAGTTTTTTGAACGCACGTCGTTGGTGTTCGCTGCGAAGCCAGATAAAAGCATCGCTGCGGCAGCCGATGTCGCCAAGGCGCATGACCTGCACGTAATTGATCTGGGTGACCAATTAGAAGGAGAGGCCCGTGATCTTGGCCGCGCGCATGCGAAAATCGCGCTGGCATGTAAAAACGGAGAGGGGGTAAAATCCACGCCCTGTGTGATCCTTTCGGGTGGTGAAACGACCGTCACAATGTCTGGAAACGGACGAGGTGGAAGAAATACAGAATACTTGCTGGGGGTGGCAGATGGGCTTGGCGGGGCCGAGGGGGTTTTTGCCGTCGCCTGTGACACAGACGGCATTGACGGCAGCGAAGATAACGCGGGTGCCTTCATTGACCCGACAACCATCGCACGCGCTGACGCTGCGGGCCTGTCGGTAGCTGCCGCACTGGAATCTAACGATGCATATACCCTTTTCCAGAACATCGGTGATCTTCTGATCACTGGGCCCACTTTTACCAATGTGAACGACTTTCGAGCCATTCTGGTTACTTAACATTCATCTAACCTGGATTGCCCTTACACTTCGAAGGGACTAGGATCACGCTTCAAATTTGGTGGTCTTCGATGGCTTTTTTTGAACATTCCTAACACCTCGGAATTTCGGGAGTTATAGTTACGTGAAACGCGCTATTTTCATCGTGGTCGGGTTGATTGCATTCGCCGTGATCGCCGTTGTTGCGGCCCCGAGTTTTGTGAATTGGAACAACTATAAATCAGAGATTTCAGATCAAGTGCGCCAGTTGACGGGGCGTGAGTTGATTATCGCAGGTGACATCAGCGTCAAAGTGTTGCCATCGCCGCGACTCGTCGCTGAAAACGTTTCCTTGAGCAGCTTAGATGGGGCCGCACATCCGGATCTTGTCTCTCTCCGTTCGGTGGAAGTCCAAGTCGCCTTGGCCCCGCTGATTACGGGGCAAATTAGGGTTGAAACTGTGCGGCTTGTTGAACCCAGAATTTACCTTGAGGTCCTCGCGGATGGGCGTTCAACCTGGGAAATTGTGCCGCCATCGACAGACACTGAAGACCGGGATCAACAGACGGCCGAGGGCGCTGAACAGACCCCGGTCGAAAATGGCGGTGCCCCGGCAATCGTCATTGATGCGTTCGAGATCGTGAACGGTCGTATCAGCTACGAAGATCCTGCGACCGACGTTAATGAAACGGTCGAAGCGATCAATATGCAGATTGCAGCGGCATCCCTGACATCGGGGCCCTATAACCTGGAAGGTAATCTGTTGGCCCGCGATCTGCGACTGAACATTGATGCGGACGTTGGCACCATCGTTGAGGGACGCACGTTTCCCGTTGATGCCAGTTTCGGTATTGGAGGGGACAGTGCAAGAATCAAAATTAACGGCACCGTTATCGGTCTAGACGCGGCCCCACGGTTTACTGGAAGTTTGGCGGTCACCGCCGAAGATATCGCCGCGTTGGCGGATGCGTTTGCGCCCGGCATGGACTTGCCAAAGCCATTGTCACAAAGGTTTTCGCTGTCTGGTAATATCGATGCCAGTAGTACTGAACTGACCTTTACTGAATTTGATATCGATATTGGTGGATCGATGGGAAAAGGATCGGTGCAAGGGAAGTTCGGTGATGCCCCGCGTATCACTAGCGAAATTACCATTGATAAGATTGCCGTCGACCCTTGGCTGGAAACAAATAACAGTGAATTGGCTGCTGCGGTTCCCGCTGTTGCTGATGCAGAGGCGGGTCCGTCTGCAAACAGCACGGGACAAGCGTCAGAGTCGGGTGCAGCGTCGCCTTTTGCCCTTCCAACTGGCATTGATGTGACGGCTGATATCAGAGTTGGCGAAGTCTCCATGCGCGGAGATGCAGTAAAGAATGTGGTTCTGAGTGCGCAACTCACCAAGGGTGAGGTCACACTCAGCCAGTTTACGTTGCAGGGTCCAGGTAAGTTGGATGTTGCCGTGTTTGGCTTTTTGGCCGCGCGCGACGGTGTGCCGACTTTTGATACATCGATCGAAGCTAGGGTCGAGGATGTTGATGCCCTGTTGGAATGGGCAGACGTTCACACGGGCCTGCCCGCTGGAAAGCCGGGCAATGTCAGTTTCAAGGCTGCCGCCAAAGGAACCGATAAAAATATCGCGCTTCAGGAACTTGCACTATCATTTGACGAAACGAACATCGTAGGGGCCGCGAACATCGTTCTCCGCGAGCGTCTCGCTTTTGGTGCCACGGTAAAGATCGACACCATTAACATCGACTCGTATTTACCGACAGACGGGCAAGCAGCATCACAGTCGCCTGCAAAGCCTGCTCAATCATCAACTGAGAACGATGATTCTACCGAGCAACCCTCCGCGTCGCCAAAGCCGGCCCAGGGGCCTTTTGCTGCGTTGGCCCCACTGACCGAGTTCGATGCCAACGTGAATGTCAGTGTCCAGAATTTGATCGCATCTGGTGTGCCCATGCGTGATATCGAAGCGGACGTCGGGCTACTGGCAGGTGATTTAACCGTCAGAAACGTCTCGGTGGGAAATGTCGCTGGCGTCAGTTCTGCAATGACAGGGGCTCTGAACAATCTGGGTGGTGTGCCAGAAGCCAAAGCGCTGAAAACAGACGTAAAGATTGCCGATCTCTCCGCGCTTGCTAAATTCATAGGCACGGAATTGCCGATCCCGGCCAAGGATATTGGCACGGTATCGATGACTGCGACAGTTGATGGGGCACTGACAAATCCAAGCCTCGTCTCACAATTGCAGACGCTGGACGCAACAATCAATGCAACCGGCACGGTCAGCCCATTTGAATTGGGCAGCTTGTTCGATCTGGTTATTGATATGCAGCATACCGACTTTGTGACGTTATTGGGACGTCTAGGTGTGCCGTATCAGCCCAGCGGCGATATCGGCGCAATGTCCGCTTCAACACGCCTGAAAGGCGGAATAACGGGGATTACGTTCTCTGACTTGTTGGCCAAAGTCGGCAACGCAAATGTCAGCGGTGATGGAGATCTAAGATTGCTTGGGGACCGGCCCAAGCTCAATGCGGTGCTTGAAACGAACGAGATTGTTGTTGATCCATTCTTGCCCGCGCAAAAAGCGGCATCATTGTCGCCGTACGGGCCAGCGCCCAAAATTATGCCCGCAGCGTTCCGTTTCTTTTGTAACGAAGAAACAGGGCTAAAGCACCTAATCGCTCAGATCGCGTCGCGTTGGTCGAAAGCGCCGATAGATTTGTCGGCACTGGGTCTGATCGATGCAGATGTTACTCTGACGTCGCCAAAGATTACCTACCACAGTTATCACCTGGAAAATGCCAATCTGGTGACCGAGGTAAAGAACAAGGTCCTGACGGTAAAAGAATTCACTGGGTTGGTGTTTGATGGCGCATTCCAATCGTCTGCTGTTATTAACGCAGCGACAGCACAACCACAGTTGAGCGGCCTCGTGACGCTCGGTAATATGGATATAGCCAAAGCAGCAAAGGCTGCTGGAGCGGGGGGCGCAACGGGTACCCTTACGACACGAGTCGAGGTTGCTGCCCTGGGCAATAGTGTTGCCGATTATGTCAGTACGCTGACTGGCAAAGGGGCAATTTCCGTGAACGGTATTAAAGGCGACGCGCCTTTGGCAGATATGCCCATCGTTGGATTGGCGCTGGGTCCATTGTTGAAAGTGTTTGAGCTTTTGAATTCTGGCCTGGGGGCGTTCGCAAAAACGGGCTTGGGTGAAACCAACGTCAATTCAACATTTCTGATTCAGAATGGCGTGATCCAAACCAATGATGCTCGAATGCTGTCCAACCTGTATGATGGCAACTTGGCCGGGTCGATAAACCTGCCTGCATGGACTATGGAAGTCGGCGGTAAGGTAGCGCTTGATCAAGGGGTCATCGGCGGGCTCTTGGCCAACGTGGTACGCATCCCAAGCGAAATTCCGTTTGAGGTTAGTGGCAATATCGATAAGCCGAATGTCAAAATTCAATCCATCGGATCGTCCGATGGTGGTGGGATAAAAATCCCTGGCCTGAACAAGCTTGAAGAAAAAGTGCCCGGTGTTGGCAACTTGCTAAAGGGTATTTTGGGCGGCGGATCAAGTGGGTCTTCGGGGTCATCAGGGGCACCTGCACCGCCCACCCAAAGTGGTGGGTCTGAGCCCCCTGCACAGCAACCGCCATCCCAACAGCAACAGCCCCCTGCCAATCCGGCAGAGCAACTGATCCGAGGCTTGCTTGGCGGTTGATCGCTTGTCTTTAGCTGTTTTCCAGAACGAATACGCGGAGCGCACTAGATAGGTTGCCCACCCGTTCGGAATCCACTTCTCGAATGATAGAACTGACAGACTGGTCGCGTGTTTTGGCGATATCTGTCAGACGGTCCCAGAATATATTCTCCATCGACACACTTGTCGCGTGCCCGGCAATGGTGACGGAGCGTTTCTTTAACGTGGTGGGATCGCCGGACATTTACGCTGATACTTCTGGGTCGAAATCCACCTCGAATTTGATACCAAAAGGGGACATGAAGAATACCTGCCGCACGCCCGAACCCGGCACCACCCGGTTCTCATAGTCAAAGCCATGCGCGGTCAGGCGCTCAAGCAGTCCATCAAAATCGTCACCCTTAAACGCGATATGATCCATATTTCCAGTGGGGCCGTCGGTTTCGTCGCCGATATTCAGATGGACGGGCGCAGGGACACCATCTTCACCATAAAACCACGCGCCATTTGAATTGAAATTCGGACGTGGCCCGACCTTCATCCCCATGATGTCATCAAAAAATTTCACGGCGGCATCTAAATCGGCTGTGACAATATTGATATGATCGAGCTTCATCGAAAGACCTTTCTCGTGAGTCACTGGCGCATCATCTCTGCGCTGTTTTTGAATTCGACACCGTTGTTCCGCATGTCGTTTATGGCGGCATCAAGTGACCAATCCAAATCAATGCCGCGGCAGCCATCTTCGATGACGGTGGTTTTATAGCCCAGTTTCTGGGCATCGATCGCGGAATAATACACGCAGTAATCGGTCGCCAAGCCTGCCAGGACAACATGGTCGACGCCCTGGTCTTTTAAGTATCCATCTAATCCCGTCGATGTGGTGCGGTCGTTTTCAAAAAACGTTGAATAGGAATCAATCGATGGCCGGTACCCCTTGCGGATGATCATGTGAGCTTTCTCGACCTCTAGGCTGCTATGAAACGCTGCCCCGGCTGTGCGTTGTACGCAGTGATCGGGCCACATCACTTGCTTACCGTACGGCATCTCAATGTAGGAATACGGCTCGGCACCCTCGTTGTTGGATGCGAACGATTTGTGGTTCGGCGGGTGCCAGTCCTGGGTCAGGACAACTAGCGGAAAATATGGGATCAGTGCGTTGGCAACGGCCGCGACCTTATCGCCTCCGGGCACGCCCAATGCCCCACCTGGGCAGAAATCGTTTTGAACATCGACAACGATCAGCGCTGTATTTGGCCACGTCATATATTGCTCTTAGAATGTTTACTCGTAACTGTTGTCAGAACGTTACGCGATGTTTGAGCGGACGCCAATATCAGGCTGAGAGCTTGCCCATGAAATTGACCATCGCATCGGTGGCTGATCGGATGTTTTGCTCTTCAGTGTACCCTGATTTCTTGCGTGGTTTGAAACCGTGGTCGCCATCGGGAAGCCAATGAAATTTAATTTTTTTGGATAACGGATAGGCGGGGACTTCTTCTTTTGTCCCAAAGGTATCCCGTTCCCCCTGGCAGATCAGGGTTGGTGTTTTCAGGTCGGCGAAATGCTCTGTCCGCAGTTTTTCAGGTCGCCCCGGCGGGTGAAACGGATAGCCCAGGCATATCAGACCCCGGACCTTCATCTCGTCCGCCACCATGCTGGCCATGCGACCGCCCATCGATTTGCCGCCGATCACCAGGGTGTCGGCACCCAAATCCTTGATCACAGAACACCAGGTTTCCAACAAGACTTTCTGTGTGTTGGGCGGGCGCTTTTTGCCGGTCTCGCGCCGCTCCGCCATATACGGGAACTCAAAGCGCACGACCCGGTATCCGCCCAGGGCAATTTGGCTTGTGACCGTATTCATCCAATCGCTATCCATCGGCGCACCTGCGCCATGGGTAAATGCGAATGTCAGCGGCGCGGATGTCGGCCCATCAACCAGATAGTCCGGCAACATTAAAGCCGCCCACCGCCTACGCGGAGGTTTCCACCCGCCACATAGCTGGATTTTTCAGACAGCAGGAAAGCGATCACTTCGGCGATTTCCTCGGGCTCTGCAACGCGGCCCATGGGGATCTTGGATGCCTGTGCAGCAATGCGGTCCGCACCGGGCATATCGGTTTTGGTCATGCCAGGGGCAACCGTGTTGACGCGAATGCCTTCCCCCGCGACTTCTTGTGACAAGCCATTAGTTAATGAATTCAGCGCACCCTTGGATACTGCATACAGCACACCGATACCTGGGTTGCCCAGCAGTGCAGAACCGGATGACACATTCACAATCGCACCACCTTGGCCGCCGTGCTTGGTCGACATGCGTTTGACGGCTTCGCGGGCGCAGACGATACAGCCCGTGACATTGATATCCAGCAATTTGCGGATTTCGTCGGCGGAGAGATCATCGACCCGTGATCGTCGCCCATTGATGCCCGCATTATTGACCAAACCGGTCAGCGGGCCGAGTTCTTTGTCTACCGTTTCGAACATACGCACCACAGCGGCTTCGTCGGCAGTATCGGCTTGGATGGCGATGGCCCGTCCGCCTGCGGCCTCAATCTCGGCGACAACGGCGTTGGCGGCGTCGGCGTCAGAAACATAGTTCACACAAACCGCATGCCCTTCGCTGGCCAGAAGTTTCGATGTTGCCGCGCCAATACCGCGCGACCCGCCGGTAACGATGGTGACATGAGACATATACTAACCAATCATTTTTTCAGGGCGGACAAGATCGTCGAACGTGGCTTCGTCCAAGTATCCCAGCGCCAAGGTGGCTTCTTTCAACGTCGTGCCTTCGGCATGCGCTTTTTTGGCGATCTCTGCGGCTTTGTCGTAGCCGATTTCAGGTGCCAATGCGGTGACCAGCATTAATGAGCGTTCTGTCAGTTCTGTTAAGCGCGCCGTGTCAGCAGCGATCCCATCGACACACCGCTCGCGGAAGCTGTCGATGGCATCGGCGAGCAATCGGATTGACCGCAGACACGCCGCCACAATCACGGGTTTGAACACATTTAATTGTAGATGACCGTGCGACGCGGCGACCGTGACGGTGGTGTGGTTGCCCATGACCTGCGCTGCGACTTGGGTCAGGGCTTCTGCCTGGGTCGGGTTGACCTTGCCCGGCATAATCGATGAGCCGGGCTCGTTCGCGGGTAGGATCAACTCACCAATCCCAGAGCGCGGGCCAGAACCCAGCAAACGAACGTCGTTGGCGATCTTCATGACGCTGGCAGCGATGGTATTCAGCTTGCCCGATAGGTTCACGAGCGCGTCTTCTGATGCCAGGGCGTAGAATTTATTGGGACATGTGCGGAACGGCAGGCCAGTGATGTTGGCGACTTCTTCGGCAAATAAAACATCAAATCCTTGCGGTGCGTTCAGCCCGGTCCCAACGGCAGTGCCGCCTTGCGCGAGTTCGTAGATTTGGTTGAGGGATTTCTTCAATCGCTCGATGTTTTCCCCCGTCATATGGGCGAAGCCGCCAAATTCCTGACCAAGGGTCATCGGCGTGGCGTCCTGCAAATGCGTGCGGCCGATTTTGACGATGTCTTTGAATTCTTGCGCTTTGGCTGTCAGAGATTGTTGCAGCCCATCCAAGGCTGGCATCAGCCTTTCGGTGGTTTCCAACGATAGCGCGATGTGCATCGCGGTCGGGAAACTGTCGTTCGATGATTGCGATGCGTTGACGTGATCGTTTGGATGAACTGGGGATTTTGATCCGATCTCGCCGCCCATGATTTCGATGGCACGGTTGGCGATGACCTCGTTCAAGTTCATATTGGTTTGCGTGCCCGATCCCGTCTGCCATATCACCAACGGGAAGTTGTCGTCCAATTGCCCTGAAGACACCTCGGCTGCTGCCGTCGCGATGGCAGCACCGACCTTTTCGTCCAGCACCTTGAGCTCGATGTTGGTGCGCGCCGCGGCTTCTTTTTGAATGCCAAAGGCCCGGATCAACTCGATGGGCATGCGTTCACGGGCATCACCGATAGGAAAATTCTGTCGCGAGCGTTCTGTTTGCGCCCCCCAATATTTATCGGCAGGGACGTCGATATCGCCCAAGCTGTCGGTTTCGGTTCTGGTTTCGGTCATTTTTCCCTGTCGCTTCTGCACTTGATCTGTTTTTTCGTCATCCCCGCGAAGGCGGGGACCCAGACCTGAAAGGTACATAATCCTGGGTTCCCGCGTTCGCGGGAATGACGAATGTGTTTAGGCTGGCACCGGCTTCTTAAATTCAGCAAAGAAATCATTGCCCTTGTCATCGACGACGATGAAGGCCGGGAAGTTTTCGATTTCAATCTTCCAGACCGCTTCCATGCCCAACTCTTCGTATTCCAGTAGCTCGACCTTGGTGATGCAATCCAATGCCAGACGTGCTGCCGGGCCACCGATGGAGCCCAGATAGAACCCACCGTGTGCCTTGCAGGCATCGGTGACAGCTTTGGACCGGTTGCCCTTGGCGAGCATGATCATCGATCCGCCTGCGGCCTGGAATTGTTCGACATAGCTGTCCATGCGGCCTGCTGTCGTGGGCCCGAAAGACCCAGATGCATAGCCTTCTGGGGTTTTGGCAGGCCCCGCATAATAAACCGGATGGTCTTTGATATATTGTGGCAAGCCTTCGCCCGCATCCAAGCGTTCCTTGAGTTTTGCATGCGCGATATCACGAGCGACGATCAAGGTGCCCGTGAGCGAAAGCCGCGTTTTGACCGGGTATTGGCTCAATTCGGCCAGCACTTCTTTCATCGGGCGACGTAGATCGATCTCGACCACATCACCACCCAAGTGTTCTGTGGTGATTTCTGGCAGATACTTGGCGGGGTTTGTTTCCAACTGCTCCAAGAACACGCCATCGCGGGTGATTTTACCCTTCATCTGACGGTCGGCAGAGCATGATACGCCGATCCCAACTGGACAACTTGCGCCATGGCGGGGTAGGCGAATGACACGAACATCGTGACAGAAATATTTGCCGCCGAATTGTGCACCGATGCCCAAATCCTGAGACATTTTCAAAATGCGCTCTTCCCATTCGATATCGCGATACGCCTGACCGTTCGGGCCGCCAGTGGTCGGCAGTTCGTCATAGTATTTAGTGGATGCCATCTTGACGGTTTTAAGATTGAGTTCCGCCGACGTGCCACCGATGACAAATGCTAAGTGATAGGGCGGGCATGCTGCGGTGCCCAGCGTGCGCATTTTTTCGTCGACGAACTCCATCATACGCTTTTCATTCAATAGCGCTTTGGTTTCCTGATACAGGAACGTCTTGTTGGCCGATCCACCACCCTTGGCGATGAACAGGAATTTGTACGCATCACCTTCGTCGGCATAAATGTCGATTTGTGCGGGCAAGTTGTTGCCGGTGTTGCTCTCGGCGAACATATCGACGGGGGAAACCTGAGAATAACGGAGGTTGGTTTCAGTGAAAGTCTTCAACACACCTTCAGAAATCGCTGCTTCGTCCCCACCGCCAGTCCAGACCTGTTGGCCTTTTTTCGCCATCACAATCGCGGTGCCCGTATCTTGGCACATGGGCAGCACACCGCCCGCAGCAATGTTGGCGTTCTTCAACAAATCATAGGCGACAAAGCGATCGTTATCAGATGCTTCTGGATCGCTGAGAATATTGCTGAGTTGTTGCAGGTGCCCCGGGCGTAACAGGTGCGAAATGTCCTTGAATGCTTCGAAGGTCATCAGCTTGATCGCTTCGGGATCAACTTTGATGATCTCTTTGCCTTCGAATTCGCTGACCGAGACGTAGTCGCTCGTCAATTTACGATAGGGCGTCTCGTCGGCCCCCAGTGGAAACATGGTGTGGTGGACGTAGTCGCTCATGATTTGCTCTTTAGATTTGTGGTTGGATATCAGTAACGCGGATCAGGATTGTTTTTTGCGAAACGCGTCCAGGGCGATGACTTCGCCTGTTTTCTTTTCGTCATCGTTGTCGTCGCCGTCATCGATACTATCGCCAGCATGTGACGTGTTAGCCGACGGCTCCAGGCCCAATTCCTCGGGCGTTAGATCATCGTACTCACCATCTTCGTCATCTTGTTCAAGTGATTTGAGCTGCAGGCCAAAGCTGACGGATGGATCGGCGAACGACGTGATGGCCTCAAACGGGACATCCAAACGTTCTGGACGGCCGCCAAAACGCAATTTTACCGTGAAGCCTTCTTCACCCACGCCGAGATCATCAAATTGATGTTGCAGCACGATGGTTATTTCGTCGGGATACTCGGACCGCAACCAATCGGCGATGTTCACATCAGGATGGTCGGTCTTAAACGTGATGTAGAAATGATGATCGTCGGGCAGGCCCAACTCTTCGACCGTTGTTAACGAACGGCGAATGACGCCGCGAAGCGCCTCTTCGATCCAAATGTCGTACCGTAAAATGTCATCATCCATGCCCATACTGTAGCCCTTACGCGGGGGGCAAGAAAGCACGAAAGGTGTGAATGTTGATCTGCCAAAAATAAGTGAGGGGCTTCTGTTGCCAGGTGCCCCTCGAACCCCGTGGTCGTTATGGCGTATTAAGCCGCGACCGCAAGTGCGTCGTTATCATTGGCACTTGTAAAAATGGCCCGGTATCGGCGGAACCATGCCGAGAGAAAACTTATTCTTTACTACACACGTCGATCCTGTTTCACCCCCATCAACTTGCCCCTGCGAAAGGCGCACACCAAAAGGAAAACTTGGTGGAGGTGCCGGGCACTGCCCCCGGGTCCGTTGTGCTTATTCCAATAAGCGTTTATCTCCATAGCTGGCGAACCAGCACAACTAATATGCGCTTAAAGGCGCGTTTTCTCAAGGGCTGGAATAGGGACAAAAAAGGGGGGAGATGTCATGCCGTCTTTCGAATTGCTCACCACGTTTTTCATCGCGACCGCTTTGATCGCATATTTGCCAGGCCCTGCGATGCTCTACACGACAGCGCAGACGATCGCACGGGGTCGCCGTGCCGGTTTCATGGCAGCGCTCGGTATTCATGTGGGTGGTTATGTGCATGTTGTTCTGGCGGCCGGCGGTCTGTCGGCCATCCTTCACACGGTGCCGACACTCTATGTCGTGATCAAGATTGGTGGCGCCATGTACCTGGTATGGCTCGGCATTATGATGTTTCGCCGCGCTGATGGTAACGCCAATGTCCCCGGCGTCATGCCCCAGAAATCGGGGTATCATGCCTTTATTGAGAGCGTCACCGTTGAAGTCCTGAACCCAAAGGTGGCACTTTTCTTCATCGCGTTTGTTCCACAGTTTGCTGATCCATCGGCCGCTCTTCCGGTTTGGACTCAATTGCTCATTCTCGGCACGTTCGTGAATATCGCGTTTTCATCCGCCGATATCTTCTGCGTTATATTTTCAAGCGCATTGGTTGCCCGGTTGAAGCGATCATCGGGTGCGCAAAAACTGTTGCAGCGATTGGGTGGGGCTGTGCTTGATGGCCTTGGCGTTAATATGGCGCTGCATCAGCGCTGATCCATTAAACAACCGGCGAGCCATATCCCCAACTATACGGAATCGGGCCCGATAGCGCGATTTCATCGCCATCGGTCAGCACGTATTCCAGATTAATATTGTCGCCCAAGCGTTTGGTGACATCACGACCATTGGCCCAGGCAATGAAAATCGCTGCCGGATCGATGTTCAACTCCTGAACCAAGTCGGCCAATGTCGCGCCGACTGCGAAGGTCAGATCGTGCAGGCGCGGCCCACTTCCGGGCGGGATGACCGAATTGAATAACTTCGCACGAATGGTGACGACGACGTCGCCGGAATTATGACCAATGCCCCCAGTTGACTCTTTTGGCGGCTCTAACGCTGTGTCCACAGGACCCTCCATACCAGTAATCGTGATGATTATGATAGGGAGCGGACCGTCGCGCATTGACCTAGGTTAATCGGCGGCCAAGTGTTATGAAAAACCTGAAGGGTAAGGAGTCCTGACATTGGGGTTAATCGCAGCCGTCAGCGAAAAAGTTATCCAGCGACGCGCCGATCGCGCGACGGGTGACAAACGCGGGCTGCTGCTGGTCTCATCCGGGGGGCTGGGCGACACCATCCTGTTCTCATTGATGGTGACCCGGTTCCGACAATTGGTCGGCGCGGATGAGCCGGTTTGGGTTGTCGTGCGATCGGAAAGTGCCGGACTGTCATTTCTGTTCCCAGATGGCGTGACACTAATCCCGGTCGATTATCGTCGCTTTATCAAGAAAACCGTCTATCGACTGGATACATGCAAACGGATCACGCAGCTGGGGGCGCGCATCGCGATCAGCACCGATCATCTGCGATTGCCGACGGTTGATGATGTGATGATCCGCGCGTCGGGCGCCGATAAACGATACGCGCTGTCGCCGCGAACCTGGCCCAAGCACGACAAGGCCCTTCAGGCGCATCGCCATTGGTACACCTATTGGGTTGATCCCGATCCGGCCATGGCGCACCGCCTGATCCGATGGTGGGAATTGGTAAACGGATTGATCGGCCATGTCACAGAGGTGCCAAAGGTCAAGTTCGATCCGTCCTTGTTACCTGAGCCACTGCACAGTGGTAAGCCCGAAATCATCCTGCATCCGTTTTCAGCGATTGCAGAGCGCGAAGTCGACCCGCAGGTATTTATAGACATCGCGAATGCCTTTGCCGATGACTACCAAATCGTCATGACGGCGGGGCCGAATGATTTGGCGCGAGCGCCCCGGCATCAGGCACTGGCGGATCATCCGGGTGTTGAAGTGGATACGTCCGATTTGAAATCAAAAGCCGCGCGATTGCGCGGGGCCAAGCTGGTGGTATCGGTCGATACATCGATCATGCATTTGTCGGTGGGGGTGGGTGCACCGACGATTTGTTTGGCGTCTGCCGCGCATATTGTCGATAGCGTGCCTTACGATTCGCGCATGATGCCCGAAAACGTGACGTTCATGGTCCCCGAAATCGACTGCGCCGGGTGCTTGGGGCAATGCATTCATCCGCTCGAAGGCGGGAGATACCGCTGTTTGGGGCAGTTAACCACAGATATCGTGTTATCGAAGGCCCAAGAGATATTGGCAGCCCATCAGCGCACGGACTAAAATCCACCGATGCAACAGTACCAAGATTTACTCAGGCATATTCGCGACACTGGCACGTTTCGGGGCGATCGCACCGGTACCGGCACGCAGGCCGTGTTTGGCTACCAAATGCGGTTTGATCTGGCTGATGGGTTCCCTATGGTCACGACCAAGAAACTGCATCTGAAATCCATAATTCACGAGCTACTGTGGTTCCTGGCCGGGGATACCAACATCAAATATCTCAAAGACAACGGGGTTTCGATTTGGGATGAATGGGCCGATGAAAACGGCGACCTGGGGCCGGTGTATGGGTCACAGTGGCGGTCATGGCCGACGGCAAATGGCGGTCAGGTCGATCAAATCCAGTGGCTGTTGAACGAGATCACAACCAATCCGAATTCCCGGCGCATGGTGGTATCGGCATGGAACCCGGCCGAGATCGATGAAATGGCATTGCCGCCGTGTCATTGCTTGTTCCAGTTTCAGGTTATGGATGGCCGGTTGAACTGCCAGTTGTATCAGCGATCTTGTGACGTGTTTTTGGGCGTGCCGTTCAACATCGCATCGTATGCACTATTGTTGATGATGGTGGCACAGGTCACAGGGTACGAGCCCGGAACGTTCGTGCACACTTTGGGTGATGCGCATTTATATGCCAACCATCTGGAACAGGCGGACCTGCAGCTTCAGCGCGACCCGCTGCCGCTGCCGACCATGAAACTCAACCCCGAAGTGACCGACTTGTTCGCGTTCACGTTTGAGGACTTCACGCTCGAGAATTACGAATCCCACCCGCACATCAAAGCGCCGATTGCGGTTTGATGCAGATCGTCCTTGTCGTTGCGAAATCCGAAAACAATGTGATCGGGGTCGATGGTGACCTGCCGTGGAAGATTTCGGCGGACCTGAAGCATTTCAAGGCCATCACAATGGGCCATCCCATCGTGATGGGCCGAAAGACCTGGGACAGCATTGGCAGACCATTGCCGGGACGGCGCAACATCGTCATCACGCGCCGCGATGATTTGGTGATTGATGGCGTCGACGTGGTCAAAAGCATTGATGCTGCCCTTGATCTCTGTCGGGCCGATGGGGCTGAAAAAGCGATGATCGTCGGCGGCGGGCAAATCTATGCCGATATCATGGATCAGGCCGACGTGATTGAATTAACCGAAGTGCACAGCGATATCCAAGGCGACACGGTGTTTCCGATGATCGACCGTGATGTGTGGCAAGAAACAGCCCGGCAAACGACGCCGGCGGACGGCGATACACCCGCCTATAGCTTCGTGACGCTCACGAAACGCTAAAATGTGATATACTCTCCTGGTGGTGAAATCGAAGGGAGAGACATCATGCCAAAAGTATCCATGACCCAAAATTTGAATGTGTCTGCCGACCAGTTATGGCAGATGATTGGTCACTTCAATGCATTGCCAGATTGGCATCCTGCGGTGGAGCAATCTGAACTTTGCAAAGAGGGCGAAACGCGCACCCTGAGTTTGGCTGGCGGTGGAAAGATTGTAGAGAAACTCGAGGCCAGCGATCACGACTCGAAAACCTATACCTATTCGATCGTTGATAGCCCTTTGCCGGTCAAAAACTATTTATCGACCATCAAAGTCAGTGGTTCAGGGGACAATGCGACAGTTGAATGGTCGAGCGAGTTTGAAGCCGCAGGCATGCCGGACAACGATGCAACCAAAGCCATCGAAGGAATCTATCAAGCGGGCCTTGATAATTTGCGAAAAATGTTCGGCGGCTGAACCAATAGCGTAACGTTTTGATGAAGATAAGGCGCACTTGGACGCCAAGGAAACCTATGCACGCATTTTTGAAGAAAACAGAACGCGTGGCCAAAAGCCCGCATCTGGAATGGATCGTCGGCATGATCTTGATGGCGACGGGATTGATTGAAGCCGGCGAAACCCTGTTCGAAGATGTCGCAAGTGGTGACATCGGCGTCCATCACGGGATGATCGTGTTGGGTTTTGCCCATGCGTTTAAGGCAATCCCCAGCGTGCTTACGGGTATGATGTTGTTTGTCGATGCGGAAGACCGGGAGCGGCATTAACGCTGTTCGCGGGATTGCGTGCCTAGGATTGCGCTTTCCGTTCCCACGGCGGGATCGGTGAAAATTCGGCGACCAAGAAGTCGATAAATGCGCGCACGTTCGGCGATAGGTTCTTTTTATTCGAATAGACAGCCAATATGTCGGCCTCGTCGTCGATGTACTCGGGCAGGATGCGCACGAGGCTACCATCCGCGATGGCGTCACTGACAAGATACGTCGATAACCTTGCAATGCCCAGTCCCGCCAAGGTCGCACGATAAAGCGCATCTGTGCTGGTGGTTTCGAAGTTTCCCGTAATGGACTGCATCACGGAATGTTCGGCATCCTTGAAAGTCCAGTTATTGAACGCATCATACGTCGAAAGCCTCAGGCAGTTGTGTTCCGTTAGCTGGCGCGGGGTCGTGGGGACGCCGTGTTCCACGATGTACGAAGGGGCGGCGCAGAATATGCGTTTGTTTGATGCCAATTTGCGCGCCACCACCGACACGTCATTGACCTGTTCAGTAAACCGAATGGCGACATCGATTTGATCTTCGACCAGATCAATCGGGCGGTCGGTGAGTTCGAACGAAATCTTCAAATCGGTATTTTTATCTAAAAACGCGGGCAGAATCGGCAGGATTTGGCTTTTAGCAAAGGCGGATGTGGCGGCAATATTCAGTGTCCCTTGCGGATGATCCAACTTTGATAGCACCAGCGCCTCGGCATCCGACACATCACGCGCAATGTGCGCACAGCGTGGATAAAATTCTTCACCCACCTCGGTCAGGCTGATGTGCTTGGTGGACCGGTTGAGCAGCCGTGTGCCCAATCGATCTTCTAAGTTGCCGATTTGACGACTAATCGCAGAAGGGGTCTGCCCCAAATCACGGGCAGCCGCCGAAAAGCCGCCGTGTTCAACGACCTTTGCAAACAGGATCATTTGATTGGCGATGTCCATCGGGCGCACGTTCCTTAATAGTTCGTCTTCGGACCTCCCTTTTTTGTTCTTTGCGTTTTACGCATAAGGGTTTTGACCAATGACGGGATTCAATGCCTCCCAACACCTCTATATATTGCAACGCAACAAGAATGTTGCAACGCAATATTCAATTAAATTTTCAAACGAGGATAAGCAAATGAAACCGATCATTGGCGAAACCAATTACAAAGACATGACCCCAGAAGACATTGCGTATTACGTGCGTGAAGCAGAAAAATTACGTGCCGAAGCCATCAGTGACATGTTCAGCGCGATGGGCCGTGCGATCAAAGGACTGTTCACGGCACCAGCTGAAACGCCTGTGAAACCAGTTCTGCCAACCAAAGTCGTGATAAACCGCAGTGACATGGTCGGCGCGAACTAATACTGGCGCGATTAATGATGGGTAGGCGTCGGCTAAAAATGAAAACAGTCGACGGCGACCCACCATTCACGCTGATGGGGTTCTAAGGATCCTAAAAAGATCGTGCCGTTATCGAACGCGGCCTTCGGGGCGTCGATCCCCGGTATCATCGTGACTTGGATGGTGGTCACGCAAATCGCGTTATTGCGGGTGACTGCAAACACATGACGACCATGGCCCGATTTTCCCGTGAACCGCTGGGTTTGTTCGGTTTCTAGCCAGTCTTCTTCTTTGAGTGCGGCACGGATATGGGCTTGCAGGTCCTGGAGCGTGCGGACCTGTTCGTTTTCAACATGAATGCCGGTGCCCACCGCGACCAGACGACAGAGCGACCCCCTAATCCCCTCGGGGTTTTTGGGGAATTTCATATCCAATTGACGAAAGCCGGGCGCAATCGGCACATATTTTTCGAGCGTTGCGCGCACTTCGCGACATTCAGACGTTGGAAGTGCGACCACCGTATCGGCCATTGCCGGCGATCCCGCCGAAGCCAGCAAAATCATCACCAGCGCGATTGCTGAAAACACCGCGTGATGATGTGGCCGGTTCATCGATTGATTACTGGATGACGATTTTGGGTGCTGATTGACCGCCGCCTTGGGCTTTTTCGATCTGAGCCCAAACGCGGTCCGCGATCTCGCGGTAATTGGCCGCGCTCTGGCTGTCGGGCTGAGAGACGGTGATGGGTGTGCCCGCGTCAGAATTTTCACGGATTTCGATTTCGATGGGGACTTCACCCAAGAAATCGACGCCCATGCGTTCCGCTTCACGTTTCGCGCCACCGTGGCCAAAGATGTCGTAGCGTTTTCCATTATCCGGGCACAAAAAATAACTCATGTTTTCGACGATGCCAAAGACCGGGACATCGACTTTCCGGAACATATTAAGCCCTTTTCTGGCATCGAGAAGCGCAATGTCTTGGGGCGTCGAAACAATCACTGATCCCGTCAGCGGCACTTTTTGTGCCATCGTCAGTTGTGCGTCACCGGTTCCCGGCGGCATATCGACGACTAATACGTCCAATTCACCCCAATTCACGTCGCGCATCATCTGTTCCAGCGCCGACTGAACCATGGGGCCACGCCAGATCATCGGGGTTTCTTCGTCGACCATGAAACCAATCGACATGACTTTGACACCGTAATTTTCCATTGGGTCGAGGGTTTTACCATCGGCCGAATTCGGACGCCCAGAGAGCCCCATCATGCGCGGCATCGATGGACCGTAAATGTCAGCATCCAAGATACCGACTTTGCGCCCACCGGCGGCCAAACCCATGGCAATGTTGATGGCCGTTGTGGACTTGCCCACGCCGCCCTTGCCGGATGCGACGGCGATAATCGATTTGACGCCCGGCAACATATCGCCCTGACCCTGCGGCGGGACAGGTTGACCAGGAGCCGTTTGCTGACCCGAAGGTGTCGCTGACGGTTGCCCACCGCCACCTTCACGTTGGGCAGTCAGCACCACAGTCGCAGATAACACACCGGCCATGCCGAACACTTTGTCCTCGGCTTCTTTTCGAAGCGGTTCCATCTCGGCGCCCTTATCGGCAGGGACCTCAATTGCGAACGCCACATTCCCATCTTTGGTCTGTAAACCCTGGATCATGCCAGCGCTGACAACGTCTTTTCCGCTAATCGGGTCGATCACGGACTTTAAAGTCTCTAGAATTACATCATTTGTAATGTCAGGCATGGTTGAAAACTCCAATAAACAGGCCGATATCACTCGCAACCGGTATTCCGACAGTGTTTGAAACGCTGCGGGGGGTGCCGTATAACGCGTGCGCGCTCGATAAACCTTTAGGTAACGCGAACGCAGGAAATTACAAGGGATACAGGGGCGGTATTTGTTATTGCCGCTGAATCGACAGATGGATGCAAGGATAAGTATAGATGGCTTGGAATAAACAAGGCGGACCTTGGGGCGGCGGCGGTGGCGGCCAGGGCCCATGGGGCGGCGGTGGATCTGGCGGTGGCGGCGGTGGTCGCGGCCCAGGTGGTCCCGGCGGCGGGATGCAGCCCCCTGACGTCGAAGAGGCGTTGCGCCGTGCGCAGGACAAGCTGAAAAATTTTATGCCCGGCAAGGGTGGCAGCGGTAAGGGCATCGTCCTTATCGGTTTTGCTGTCGTTGCGATTTGGTTGGCCAGCGGTTTCTACCGGGTTCAGCCAGACGAACAGGGCGTTGAACTGCTGTTTGGTAAATTCGTCAAGGAAACCACGCCAGGTCTGAACTATTGGTTCCCGTCTCCGGTTGGTACTGTCTACACGCCGAATGTCACGCGAGTGAACACGACACAGATCGGTTACCGCGGTGAAGGTTCTGCGACGAAACGCGATGTGCCGAGCGAAAGCTTGATGCTAACGGGCGACCAGAACGTCGTCGATATTGATTTCGATATCCAGTGGCAGATCAAAAGCGCTGCGGATTTCTTGTTCAACATCCGTGACCCAGAAGGCACCATCAAGATCGCAGCCGAAAGCGCGCTGCGTGAAATTGTTGGCCAATCTGCTTTGGAAGCAGCCTTGGTATCCGGTCGTCAACAGATTGAGGCCGATACCCAGGACTTGCTGCAGAGTATCTTGGACAGCTATGGCGCAGGTATTTTGATCACGCAGACCAAACTGTTGGAATCTGATCCTCCACAAGAAGTCATTGACGCGTTTAACGATGTGCAACGGGCCAAACAGGACCAAGAGCGTGCCGTGAACGAAGCGGATGCTTACAAGAACGACATTGTTCCACGCGCAAAGGGTGAAGCTGAAAAGCGGATCGCGGCTGCGAAAGCGTACAAGGAGCAGGTAATCAAAGAAGCCGAGGGTGAGGCTGCACGCTTTATCTCTGTTTACGATACCTACAAGGTGGCCAAGGACGTGACCACGCAGCGTTTGTTCCTAGAGCGGATGCAGGAAGTGTTAGGGCGAGCCAACAAAATCATCATCGACAAAAATGCAGGTGGCGAGAGTGGTGTCGTGCCGTATCTGCCGCTTAATGAGCTGCAGAAAAGAAGCGGAGGAACACAGTAATGAAAAAGATGGGCCTCGCCATAGTTGGCATCATCATCGCTGCTGGCGCGATCGTCGCGTACAGTGCCATGTTCACCGTTCATCAAACGCAGCAGGCATTGATTCTGCAGTTTGGTAATCCCGTTGATGTGGTTTCCAAACCGGGTTTGAATTTCAAACTGCCATTCATCCAAAATGTTCGGTACTTTGATCGTCGAATTCTGGATCTTGATCCGCAACCACAGGAAATCCTGTTGTCGGATCAGAAACGGATCAACGTCGATAGTTTTGCACGTTACAAAATTGTCGATCCGTTGGAGTTTTTGAAAGCCGCGCAAACCGACCGAAACTTCCGTCAGGTTTTTGGTTCGCAGTTGAACTCAGCTGTTCGTGCCGAAGTCGCGAAAGTATCATTGGCTGATATGCTGTCACCCAAACGTGCTGAAGTGATGAATCTGATTTTCGAAATCTTGAAAACGCAGGCGCCTCAATTCGGTGTTGAACTGGTTGATCTTCGAATTGGCCGGACCGACCTGCCGGGGACGACATTGCAATCGGTTTATAACCGGATGCGCACGGACCGGGTTGCGCAGGCGGCTGAACTCCGAGCCAAAGGTGAAGAGATGAAGCTGACCATTCAGGCCGAAGCTGATCGTCAAAGAACGGTGATCATCGCTGAAGCGAACCGTCAGTCTGAAATCCTTCGTGGTGAAGGCGACGCTGGGAAAAACAAGATTCTTGGCGACGCCTATGGCAAAGACGAAGAATTTTTCCGGTTTTACCGCTCAATGGAAGCCTACGGGAAGGCGTTTGATGACGGCACCACCATGGTTCTCTCGCCAGACAGCGAATTCTTCAAGTACTTCAATAACTCTGGCCCTGGGTCCACGCCTGGCACACGCCAGTAATTAAAGAGTTGGGGTAACCCAGCCATGACGACGTTTATCACCGCCCTCGGTCTCGCAATTGTGATCGAGGGCGTGTGCTATGCGCTGTTCCCTGAAGCAATGAAAAAAATGATGCGCCAAGTGCTGGATCAACCGGCATCGACGCTTCGTGCCTTTGGTCTTGGGGCAACCATCTTGGGTGTTTTTATGGTTTGGTTGATCCGAGGATAGGCCGCGGCTGTACAAAGTTTAATCCAGGGTGCCTCTATTCCGTCACATTTGGCGACTACATCCTGACCCTGGACGAGAGGGTATTCTATCCCCACGTTATGGGGAAGGTTTTGATAAAAGGAAGTAACGATCAATGAAAAGAGCTCGAGCAATCGCGAAGGCGGATGATCAATCCATCTATATGAGTTGGGTTCTCAGAATCCTGTTGGCGGTGACGGCCATTGCCATGGTCATGCATGCGACAGGCGCATTCGCTAAGGCCGCACCTGAATCGTTCTCAGGGCTGGCCAAGAAACTTTTGCCGACGGTCGTCAATATATCGACCACGCAAACGGTTGAAGGTCGTGAAGGACCGCAGATTCCGCAATTACCGCCGGGATCACCGTTTGAAGATTTCTTCAAAGACTTCTTTGATCGCAACGGCCCGCAACAGCGCAGTCGCCGGGCAACATCTTTGGGTTCTGGATTCATCATTGATAACAAAGGTCACATCGTCACCAACAACCACGTCATTCAGGACGCCGACGAGATACATGTCATTCTGCACGACGATACGCGGCTGAAAGCCACATTGGTGGGACGTGATCCCAAGACGGATCTGGCTGTGTTGAAGGTTGAGGATGCGGATGGTGTGGACCTACCGCAGACCGAATTTGGCGACTCCGATAAAATGGAAGTGGGCGATTGGGTCATTGCCATTGGTAACCCGTTTGGTTTGGGTGGTACGGTCACCGCGGGGATCATTTCCGCCCGTGGCCGTGACATCAATTCTGGCCCTTATGATGATTATTTGCAGACCGATGCGTCAATTAACCGCGGGAACTCCGGTGGTCCGACGTTTAACATGGATGGCGAAGTCATCGGTGTGAATACGGCGATCTTCTCGCCTACAGGCGGTAGCGTCGGAATTGGCTTTGCCATTCCATCCAGTGTTGCAAAACCAGTGATTCGTCAGTTGATCAAGAACGGCGAAGTGCGTCGTGGTTGGTTGGGTGTTCACATTCAATCGGTAACAGATGAAATAGCCGAGAGTTTGGGCCTTGATGAAGCTGCTGGCGCGATGATCGCAAGTGTGGTGCCCGACGGCCCCGCTGCGGCCGCTGATTTCAAACCGGGTGACGTGATCTTGGAATTCGGCGGTGTCGAAGTTCCTGAAATGCGCCGTCTGCCGAAAATCGTTGCCGATATTGAACCGGGCGAAACCGTCGATGCAATTGTTTGGCGTGATGGCAAGCGGGTAACCGTTTCGGTCGAGGTCGGTCATCTGAAAGAAGAGCCAACGCAGGTTGCGTCGGCACCGGCCAAAGAAAAAAGCGGCGCGCGCGAACAGGAGATCGAACAACTTGGTCTGAATGTCGCGGGCATCAGCGATGCCATGCGTGAAAAATACAAGTTGAGCGAAGACGTCAAAGGTGTCGTTGTCACCGGCGTAGATGCCGATGGTCCAGCGGCAGAAAAGGGCCTCCAGCCCGGTGACCGCATTATCCAGGTCAGCCAAGAAGACGTCACCGAACCCGCCGATGTAAAACGCAAAGTCGAGCAGGCCAAATCACAAGGCCGCAAATCGGTTCTGTTGCGCGTTCAAAGCGAACGTGGTCTGCGGTTCGTAGCGATCCGTATTGATCAGGGATAATTGCCAGGGATAACTGATTGAGGCGCTTAGTCGACGAACTCGTCTAAGCGATATCCTTGAGCGAACAAAAGCCCCGTCAGATCGGCATGGTCCAATCTGGCGGGGATTTCTTTTTTGACGCTGGGTTTGCCGCGATAGGCGACACCCAGTCCTGCGGCCTGCAGCATCGGCACATCATTCGCGCCATCGCCCACACAAACTGATTGGGCCAAGGTGAGGCCCATTTCACGACAACGCGCGATCAAGGTTTCCAGTTTTACTTCTTTGGTCAGGACGGGTTCGGACACGCCGCCGGTCAGTTTCCTGTCTTCGATCATGAAGTCGTTGGCCATTTGCTCATGAAAACCGATCTTGTCGGCTATGCGCGACGTGAAGTAGGTAAACCCACCCGAGATCAACAAGCAATGTGTGCCATTGGCTTTCATGGTGCGGACGGCAGTGGTGGCACCGGCCGAGATTTCGATCCGCTCAAATGCCGCGTCCAACGCAGTCTCTGAAAGTCCTTTGAGCATCATCACGCGCTCTTTGACAGAATCGGCGAAGTCCAATTCACCGTTCATGGTACGCGCAGTGATTTCGGCAATCACCTCGCCAAGCCCGGTTTGCGCGGCCAGATCGTCCAATGTTTCGCTGGTGACCATGGTGCTATCCATGTCAGCGAGCAGAAGCGCCTTGCGCCGACCCTCGGCGATTTGGGCGATGCAATCGATCGCGGCGTCGCCAATGATTCCCCGCGCCGCAGCATCCGCTTGATCGGGGGCGATGTCATCAAACGGGATGTCACAGGCGTGATCTGCGGCCAACCAATCCAGGCTACCGGTCTCGGCCCCCAGCGTTCTGAGCGCATCGCGGACTGTTTCGGTCATTTCTGCATTTAAAGCGGTGCCGTCGGCGGCTATTAAGGTCAGGACGAATTTCATGGGGCGCTCCGAATTGGCGTTCTTTAGAATCAATTGGAGATCAACGTGACCGATTTAAAACCGGTTGTCATCATCGCAGGCCCAACAGCTTGTGGAAAAACGGAACTCGCCCTCGAAGTTGCCGAGATGTTCGATGGCGAGATCGTTAATGCTGACAGCATGCAGGTTTATGACGAACTGCGGGTTTTGACGGCGCGTCCCACCGACGAAGAAATGGACCGTGTGCCCCATCATCTTTTTGGGTGTTTGTCGGTGTCAGAGAGATGCTCGGCCGGGCGGTGGCTGGAAATGGCGCAGGTCGCCCTCGCCGATATCCATAGCCGTGGAAAATTGCCGATCATTGTGGGTGGAACAGGACTGTATCTCAAGACCCTGACAGATGGGCTGGCCCCGATTCCGGAGGTCCCAGCCGAGATTTTCGAAGGTGTGCAGGCGCATTTCGATGACGTCGGTGGCGAGCGATTTAAAACCGAACTGGCGTTGGTCGATGCAGGGGCGGCAGAACGATTGCCCGCATCGGACCGTCAGCGCCTGATCCGGGCGGCGGCTGTATTCGCAGCGACCGGGCAAACGCTGTCCGATTGGCAAAAGGCTCAAACCAGCGAGCTGGGCTACGCCGCGCGCTATGGCAACGTGCTCCTGATGCCACCCCGTGACGAGATGTATGACGCGATCAATAAGCGTTTCGATCAGATGATGGATTTGGGTGCGATGGCCGAGGCCGAGGCATTTGCCGAACTTGGCATTCCTGATGATTTGCCGAGCGCCCGTGCGGTCGGTGTGGCCGAGCTATTACGGGTAATTCGTGGTAAAATGCCGCTGGAAACCGCTGTCAGCAAGGCCAAAACCGCATCCCGAAATTTAGCAAAACGGCAAATGACGTGGTTTAGGCGTCAGATTCGTGCGGATATAACCTCTGAAGAGAAATATTTGGAAAGAGATAATGACAAAATCTTTTCATTTATTCGTCAGTTTGTGTTGACCGAGGGTAACTGAAGCTCTAAGTTGCCGCGCGCTCTGGGAAGAACAGGTGCAAAATAAAATTGTTTCGACGGTCGGAAGCGGAAGTTCCCGACCGTTCATTGTTGTTAGAACTGTGACATTACAAGGATTGGTAAAATGAGTACGTCAAACTTAACCGGCGCTGAAATCGTTCTGAAGGCATTGGCCGATCAGGGCGTGGAAGTGGTGTTCGGTTATCCGGGCGGTGCTGTGTTGCCGATCTACGATGCGTTTTTCCAGCAAAACCAAATCAAGCACATCCTGGTCCGCCAAGAAGGTGGCGCCGTTCATGCGGCAGAAGGATATGCGCGATCAACGGGTAAGGTCGGTGTTGTTTTGGTGACGTCCGGTCCGGGTGCGACCAACGCCGTTACGGGGCTGACCGATGCATTGATGGATTCCGTTCCGATCATCTGTTTGACGGGGCAAGTTCCGACACATTTGATCGGTAACGATGCCTTCCAGGAATGCGACACCACCGGGATCACGCGCCCTTGCACCAAGCACAATTATTTGGTCAAGGATGTCAAAGATTTGTCCCGTGTCATGCACGAGGCGTTTCACGTCGCACGCTCTGGCCGTCCCGGTCCTGTCGTGATCGATCTGCCAAAAGACGTTTGCATGGACAAGACAGACTACACGCCGATCGAGAAAATTGACCTGTCCAAGTACAAGCCGCGGATGAAGGGTGACTTGGATAAGATCAAAGCCGCCGTAGATATGATTGCGGGCGGGAAAAAGCCGATTTTTTATGGCGGCGGCGGCATCATCAATTCCGGCCCCGGTGCGTCGCAACTGATGACGGAATTCGTCAATCTGACTGGCTACCCATGTACGCTGACACTCATGGGTTTGGGTGCGGTTCCATCTTCGCACAAGCAGTTCTTAGGCATGCTTGGAATGCACGGCACCTATGAAGCCAACAACGCCATGCACGATTGCGATGTGATGATTGCGGTCGGGTCGCGCTTTGATGACCGTATCACAGGCCGTTTGGATGCATTCGCGCCGCACGCCAAGAAGATCCACATCGATATCGATCCCAGTTCCATCAACAAGAACGTCAAAGTTGATATTCCGATTGTGGGTGATATCGGCCATGTCCTCGAAGATATGATTAAGGTCTGGAAATCAACCCAGGCCAAACCCGACGCATCCGCATTGAAAAAGTGGTGGGAACAGATCGACGAGTGGCGGTCCATTGATTGCCTGAAGTATGATCAGTCCGGCGACATCATCAAGCCGCAGCACGCCATCCAGCGCTTGTATGATTTAACCAAGGATCAGGACACGTACATCACAACCGAAGTGGGCCAGCATCAAATGTGGGCCGCACAGTATTATGGTTTTGAAAAGCCGAACCGCTGGATGACGTCCGGTGGTTTGGGTACCATGGGCTATGGCTTGCCATCGGCGATGGGTGTCCAGGTGGCCCACCCTGACAAGTTGGTGGTTGATATTTCGGGCGAGGCTTCGTTCCTGATGAACATGCAGGAACTGTCGACGATTTCTCAGTATAACCTGCCGGTGAAGTGCTTTATCTTGAACAATTTCTATATGGGGATGGTGCGTCAGTGGCAGGAACTGCTGCACGGAAAACGCTATTCCGAGAGCTATATGGAAAGCCTGCCTGACTTTGTGAAACTGGCTGACACATTTGGCATGGTTGGTCTTCGCGCAACGTCGGTTGGTGATTTGGATGATCTGATCAAGGAAATGATCTCTATTGATCGACCGGTGATCGCCGACGTTCAAGTCGATCAGAAAGAAAACTGCTTCCCGATGATCCCATCGGGCGCGGCACACAACGAAATGCTTCTTGGCCCTGATGACAAAGCTGAAAAGCCAATTTCCGAAGAGGGCATGGTGCTCGTCTAGGCGACATCATTCCTCATTCAGAAATTCAGCAAAGGAAAAAGAAGATGAACAAAGACGACCCCATTAATTCACACACCATTTCGGTTTTGGTTGATAACGAACCAGGTGTTCTGGCCCGTGTGATCGGATTGTTTTCCGGGCGCGGTTATAACATCGAAAGCCTGACGGTGGCCGAGGTCAGCGAAGAACAAGCCCTATCGCGTATCACAATCGTGACATCTGGAACGTTGATGATCATCGAGCAGATTAAGGCACAACTGGGCCGCTTGGTGCCTATTCATCGGGTCAGCGATTTGACACTAGATGGCCCAAGCGTCGAACGCGAATTGGCCTTGGTCAAAGTGGCGTGCACCGGTGATCAGCGGGTTGAAAGTCTGCGTATTGCCGACATCTTTCGGGCTCGCGTGGTCGACAGCACGAACGAGAGTTTTGTGTTCGAAATCGTCGGCGACACGGGGAAATTGGATGCATTTATCGAGTTGATGCGCCCATTGGGTTTAAAAGATATTTCGAGAACAGGTGTCGCAGCCATTGCCCGCGGGACAGCATCGCTGTAAAACCCCTGCAAAATTCATCGTCGCGAGTTCGTCGTGGCGTCAAACCGTACAACCAGTGGAGAGGAAAATGCGAGTTTATTACGACCGCGATGCGGATGTTAATTTGATCAAAGGCAAAAAAGTTGCCGTCGTCGGATACGGTAGCCAAGGTCACGCTCACGCGCTGAACTTGCGCGACTCAGGTGTTAAAGAAGTTGTTGTCGCCCTTCGTGAAGGATCCGGCAGCGCCAAAAAAGCCGAGGCCGAAGGTCTAACGGTTATGGATCCATCGTCAGCCGCTGCATGGGCTGACGTGGTGATGGTGCTGACACCTGATGAAGGCCAGGCGGCGCTGTATAAAGAACACCTGCGCGATAACCTCAAAGAGGGTGCTGCTTTGGCATTTGCGCACGGCTTGAACGTGCACTTCCAGCTGATTGAGCCACGTGCCGACCTCGACGTGTTCATGATCGCACCAAAGGGCCCAGGCCACACGGTTCGTTCAGAATACGCACGTGGTGCAGGTGTCCCAGGTCTGGTCGCTGTTCACCAGGATGGTACGGGCAACGCGCTCGAAGTTGCATTGTCTTATGCATCTGCCATCGGTGCAGGCCGTTCCGGTATCATAGAAACAACGTTCCGCGAAGAATGCGAAACCGATCTGTTCGGCGAGCAGGCTGTTCTCTGTGGCGGTTTGTCCGCACTGATCATGGCCGGTTACGAAACGCTGGTCGAAGCTGGTTACGCACCTGAAATGGCATACTTCGAATGCTGCCATGAAGTTAAGCTGATCGTTGATCTGATTTACGAAGGTGGTATTGCCAACATGCGTTACTCCGTATCCAACACAGCGGAATACGGTGATTACGTTTCTGGACCACGTGTCATCACGCCAGATACAAAGGCGGCGATGAAAGAAATCCTGTCTGACATCCAGACCGGTAAGTTCGTTCGTGACTTCATGGCCGAAAACCAAGTTGGTCAGCCTAGCTTTAAAGCATCCCGTCGTTTGGCCGCCGAGCACGGCGTCGAAGTCGTCGGCGAGAAACTCCGCGCCATGATGCCGTGGATTTCTGAAAACGCTTTGGTCGACAAAGAAAAGAACTGACGGGCCCTATCAGGCGCGTCATCCCGGCGAAGGCCGGGATCTCTTATAGAGATACTGAGAGGGCGGTCTTCGGGCCGCCCCTTTTTGGCTTGGTCCCCCTCACCTGTCCTCTCCCCCACTGCGTAGAGGAGAGGGACCTTGTATCAGCATTATCCGATCTCACTCCTTTTGCCCTTTCAGGGGAGAGGACAGGTGAGGGTGAAACCCATGACCGAATCTGGTCAGTTTGTTGAGTATGATGTCGACCCATAGGGAATATGCGCGATATCGGGTGAACGGGTTGGCAAAACTTAAACCACACTTAGGGAATGTGAAATAAAAGGGCGATTTTGCAAAACAAAGCCAATTTAGTTTAAACCTTTTTATTTCAATGGCTTATATGAAATGAACAATATTCCATGCTTCCCAAATCAACGGGCAGTCACAAAATCAGCCAGATGGGGCGAAAAACAAATAAAACCCTTGAGTCTCCATAAGTTAAGTTTATGGAAACGGGTTTATGGGATTGTCTTGATGTGGAATTGTCTCGATTCGTGGCCATCGTTTGGGCTTAAAGTTTTGGGTAGAGTGATTTGATGCACAGACAGCGATATGGGATCGCGGCAATTTCATAAACGATTGCAGGTAGCTGCTAGGTCTTAAGCGGGGGAACACCGCAAACGCGCAAGTCGTGAAAGCCTTGAAAAACCGCGGAAAATTGCGTATTCGTCCTAGCAATTCCAGTGATCGCTTTTTATAACGGCTACATCGGCGGGACATCCCGTTAGAACTTCTGACGCTATAGGTATTTGAGCATATGCTTTCGAGATTATTCGGGTTTTTCTCCGCCGATATGGCAATCGATTTGGGCACGGCCAACACATTGGTCTACGTCAAAGGACGCGGTATTGTCCTGAACGAACCTTCGGTTGTCGCCATTGCCGAAGCCAAAGGCAAAAAGCAGGTCTTGGCTGTTGGTGAAGAAGCCAAACAGATGCTGGGCCGGACGCCGGGTAACATCCGTGCCATTCGCCCGCTTCGCGATGGGGTCATCGCAGACTTCGAAGTCGCCGAAGAAATGATCAAATATTTCATTCGCAAAGTGCACAACCGTCGCACCTTTGCCAGCCCGCTCGTTGTGGTGTGTGTACCGTCTGGCTCCACTGCGGTTGAGCGTCGTGCGATTCAAGAATCTGCTGAAAGTGCAGGGGCCCGCAAAGTCTATCTGATCGAAGAGCCAATGGCCGCAGCGATTGGTGCCGGCCTACCGGTGACCGAACCGACGGGTTCAATGGTTGTCGATATCGGTGGCGGCACGACCGAGGTCGCTGTCTTGTCGTTGGGTGGCATTGTCTATTCGCGTTCCGTCCGCGTTGGCGGCGACAAAATGGATGAAGCGATCATCGCGTATATTCGCCGCAATCATAACCTGTTGGTCGGTGAAGGATCTGCCGCCCGCATCAAAGAAGAAATCGGTTCCGCGTGCCCACCCGAAGATGGGGACGGCGAAACTATGGAAATCAAAGGCCGTGACTTGATGAATGGGGTGCCAAAGGAGTTGGTGATTTCCGAACGTCAAATCGCTGAAAGTTTATCTGAGCCTGTCGGTGCGATCATCGAAGCGGTCAAGGTTGCGTTGGAGCATACCGCGCCTGAATTGGCGGCTGATATTGTCGATAAAGGTATCGTGCTGACCGGTGGTGGTGCGCTGCTAGGAAATATAGATTTTGTATTACGTCATTCGACCGGCTTGCCGGTATCGATTGCGGACGATCCCCTCACCTGCGTGGTGCTGGGCACGGGGCGTGCGCTGGAAGAAATGAAACGGCTTAAGGACGTTCTGACCACCATGTATTGATGTCGCGCAATTGATGCGTAGACTGGTGCATTGGTATCAGATATCAGTGAAACGAACTTCGCGGTTTTACTGACGAACCTGGGCAACGTAGCGAAGACTGGGTGATTCGGAGTGAACGATCGGGAACGATCCATTGGCCGTCTCGCAGCACCGGTTCGGACCTTTGCGCAAAGATTTGCGCACATTGGTCTGATCGTGGCGGCGGCGGCGCTTATGCTGGTTGGTAAAATGGAACCGGCAGCGTTCGAACGTGCCCGCGCTCATGTGACCGATGCGGTTGCCCCCATCCTGGATGCGGTGTCCCGCCCCCTTGACGTTCTCCAAGACACCATCGGCGAAGGCAAAACCTTGTTGGCGTTGCGCGAGGAAAATGCGCGCCTTCGCGAAGAGCGTGATCGTCTAATCCAATGGCAAACCATCGCCCGAAAATTGGAAACGGAAAACATAGCCCTTCGCGAGCTTTTACAGTTCGTTCCGGCAACAGATGCAACATCAATTTCGGCGCGGGTCATTGGTGATGCAGGGGGCGCGTTTGCTCGAACAATGATTTTAAATGCCGGATCACGCGAAGGGGTCCGTAAAGGCCAGGCCGTGATCAATGGGTCGGGTTTGATCGGCCGTGTTCAAGAAGTCGGTCGTCGGTCTTCACGCCTGTTGTTGTTGGCTGACTTGAACTCTCGTATTCCGATACTGATTGAACGCTCCCGTGCACGCGGCGTCGTTGCCGGCACCAACGGTGATACACTCAGCTTGGTGCACTTGCCGCCAGACGTGCTGACGGAACCAGGTGATCGAATTGTGACATCCGGTCACGGTGGGGCTTTGCCGCCGGGTATACCAGTGGGCGTCGTCAAAACGGTCACCGAGAGCGGTATTGCCGTCGAGCCTTTTGTCGACCCATCCCGCTTGGAACTCGTGCGGATTTTGGATTACGGCCTCGATGGCATCATCGATTTCAAAGACATCCGAACTGGGAGTGCGAATTAAAGCAAGCCGATGAAACCGTCTATTTGGCACAGACTGGATAATTTGGCGCGGGATCTGACCCCGTTTGCGTTGACGTTTGCCCTACTCATTTTCAATGCGATCCCGTTTCACCTGCCCGGATTTGCACAGGTCGTTCCCTTGTTGCCGATGATTGGTATTTATTTCTGGTGCGTGTATCGCCCGGATCTGATGCCTTCGGTTGCCGTTTTTGCCATCGGATTGCTGCATGATTTCCTGTCGGGGCTACCGTTAGGCGTCAGTGCGCTGGTGTTCTTGTTGGTCCAGGGGGCTGCACTGGCGCAGCGGAACTTTTTTTCTGGCAAGTCGTTCGTGATCGTGTGGATCGGTTTCATGATCGTCGCCGCCGGTGCGCTATGTTTGGAATGGTTGCTGCTGTCGCTGGTATCGGGTCAATTGATCGAAGCGCGTTCTGCGATTTATCAATACGGGATGACGGCAGCTTTGTTTCCCATTTTAGCGTGGTTGTTCCTGCGATGGCGCGCCGTATTCCTGCAGGCCGAATGATATGAACAGGGACCCGGATCGCCGTAAACTTTTTGGACGCCGTGCTGCGATTTTGGCTGGGGGTAAGGCGCTGCTGATTTCAGCATTGGCTGGGCGATTGTATTACCTGCAAGTGGTCGAAGCGGACCGTTACGCGACGCTGGCAGATGAGAACCGTATTAACCTGCGCCTATTGGCACCGCCACGCGGCCGGATTGTGGATCGATTTGGCCGCCCCATTGCGGAAAACCAGCAGAACTATCGATTGCAACTTGTTCCCGAAGATGTCCAAGGCAGCGATATTGAGGACGTGTTAGCGTCGGTCCGCCGGATCGTCGATTTATCAGAAAGTGATAAGCGCCGGATTATTCGCGAAGTTCGCCGCAATCGCGCCTTTGTGCCGATTACGCTACGGGAAAATCTGGATTGGTCCGAGGTCGCGCGCCTGGAGATTAACGCCCCTGATTTGCCAGGTGTGATGATCGATGTCGGTCGTAGTCGGCACTATTTGTACGGTCCGGAAATCTCGCATGTGCTGGGGTATGTGGCCCCAGTTGCCGAGGATGACGAGGACAAGGATCCGCTGCTGAAGCTTCCCGGATTTCGGATTGGTCGCGCCGGTGTTGAAAAAGTCCACGACCTGAACCTACGCGGTACGGGCGGCAGTTCACAGGTTGAGGTCAACGCCTATGGACGCATGATACGCGAGTTGTCCCGACGTGAGGGACAGCCCGGTGCCGAGGTTATGCTGACCATCGATGTGGGTCTGCAAGAATACATCGCAAGGCGTCTGGGTGAGGAAAGTGCCTCCGTCGTGGTGATGGATGTTCGCAACGGCGACATCCTGTCGATGGTGTCGAACCCCAGTTTTGATTCCAACGATTTTAACCGCGGCTTGAGCAATGAGCTTTGGCAGTCCTTGGTCAACAACGAGCGCGCACCGCTGATTAACAAAAGCATCGCAGGCATGTATTCGCCGGGATCAACGTTCAAGATGCTGGTGCTTTTGGCAGCTTTGGAAAAGGGTGTCATCAATCCTGATCAAAAAATTTCTTGCAATGGTGAATACGAATTGGGCGACGCAAAATTCCATTGTTGGAAGCGCCATGGGCATGGCCCGATGAATGCGGTCGATGCCATCGCGCAAAGTTGTGATGTGTATTTCTATGAAATCGCCAAGCGTACCGGTATTGACCGGATTGCGGCAATGTCGCGAAAGTTTGGTTTTGACTCACCGACAGGTGTGGACTTGCCCGGTGAACGCGGTGGTCTGATGCCCACCCGCGATTGGAAACGCATGAAGCATGATGAACCGTGGGTCCAGGGTGAAACCGTGATCTCGGGCATTGGCCAAGGATTCATCCTGGCGACACCGTTACAGCTGGCGTTGATGACATCACGGATCGCGAATGGGGGACTAGCCGTTGTGCCACATCTGACCCGCGCTGTGGGTGGGAACCCCACACCGATGGTCACCCCCGATAGCCAGAACTCGTTGAATATTCCGCCACGTCATTTGGAACTGATAAAACGCAGCATGGACGAAGTTGTGAACGGTGAACGTGGCACGGCGCGGCGCTCGGCAACCAAAGTCGATGGCTTCGATATGGCGGGCAAGACAGGTACCGTTCAGGTGCGCCGGATCACCAAGGCAGAGCGCGAAGCTGGCGTTCGGAAGAACGAAGATTTGCCCTGGCGGTTCCGTGATCATGCTTTGTTTGTCGGATATGCGCCCGTCGAGAACCCTCGATACGCTGTCGCTGTCGTAGTTGAACATGGTGGCGGTGGCTCGTCCGTGGCGGCACCGATTGCCCGCGATGTGTTGGTTGAGGCGCATCGGCGCGGCTCGGCGGGACCCGGCGCGTTGATCGCCAGCCCACCGTCGGTTGGCCCTGTCCAGGAAAGCAAAGACACAGCCCCAGATGCCTCGCCCGCCCGCACGGTCACAGCTGATGGAGGACAGGGCACATGATGCGCACCAATTTATCTGCGCCAGATTTGACGCTAGGCCGTAAACTGCTCGCCATCAATTGGTTGCTTGTGTTGTTGATCGCCGGTGTTGCCGGTGTTGGATTTGCGATGCTGTATTCTGCCGCTGGCGGCGATATGGATCCTTGGGCCGAGCGCCAGATGCTGCGCTTTGGCGTCGGGCTGATGGTGATGATTGTGGTCGCCACTATCGATATCCGGATATGGCTCCGTTACGCCTACGTGCTTTATTTTATTGCGTTGGTGTTGCTTGTCGGTGTCGAAGTGGGCGGCTATGTCGGCATGGGCGCGCAGCGTTGGATTTCACTGGGGTTCATCAATATCCAACCATCCGAATTGATGAAAATCTTTATGGTGCTGGCACTGGCTCGATATTTTCACGGCATTTCCGTCGAAGATATCGGCCGGATATCACGTCTGATTATCCCCATCGTCATGGTCGCACTGCCGACGGCATTAATCCTACGCCAGCCTGATTTGGGTACCGCGATTATGTTGGCGATGACTGCAGGGGCTGTGATGTTCCTAGCGGGTGTGCGATTATGGAAATTCGCGGTGATCGGCGTTGCCGCGATGGCCGCTGCCCCCATCGCTTGGCAGTTTTTACACACCTATCAGAAAAAACGTGTGCTGACGTTTTTGAACCCCGAAACCGATCCCTTGGGTGCGGGGTATCACATCATCCAATCAAAGATCGCATTAGGGTCTGGCGGATTGGCTGGCAAGGGCTTCATGCAGGGACCACAAAGCCACCTTCATTTCTTGCCTGAAATGCAGACCGATTTCATCTTTACGATGTTGGCCGAGGAATTTGGTCTGGTCGGTGCTCTTGGCCTGATCGCGCTATATGTGATGATTGTGACTTACGGGATCGTGATTGCCGTGCGAGCGCGCAATCAATTTGGCCGCTTGGTTGCAGGCGGGATTACCACGACATTTTTTCTGTATGTGTTCATCAATATAGCCATGGTCACGGGCTTAATCCCAGTCGTCGGCGTACCATTGCCGCTGGTCAGTTATGGCGGCACGGTGATGATGACCCTGCTGATCGGTTTTGGCCTCGTCATCGGGGTCGGTGTACACAAGGACGTGCCCGTCGGTCGACGCGGAGAGATGGAAGGGCTTTAGCACCTAAGCCCTATTCCGCAGCATTCGCGGTGACATCTCTTTTATCCGGATAAATCTGATCGAGCCGGACAGATGTCCCGTCTGCTTGCACGACCCGACAATGTGAACGCCTGAGGCCGCGTGGTTCCGGGACGCCACATGAATGGGCGATCACACCAACGCTATATTCCAGGTTTTCTTTGTAGTGAGCGACCCGCTCAGCTTTGTCGATGGGATCCAAGCCGCGTTGCAATTTCGTATCATGAGTTGTGATACCTGTGGGGCATGTATTCTTGTTGCATTGCAAGGCCTGAATACACCCCAAGGCAAACATGAACCCGCGCGCTGACGCACAGAAATCCGCGCCCATGCACAAGGCCCAGGCGACATCGGCCGCGGTGATCATTTTGCCGCTGGCGATGACTTTGATCCTATCTTTCAGACCATGCTGATGAAGAATATCAACAACCTTGGGCAGGCTTTCGCGAAGCGGTAGGCCCATGTAATCCATCAAGGCAACGGGGGCAGCGCCGGTGCCGCCATCTGCGGAATCAATGGTGATGAAGTCAGGTGCGGACTCGATACCACGCCGATTGATTTCGGTCAGCATGTCATCCAGCCAGTGATAATCACCGATCACGGTTTTGAACCCAGTTGGCTTACCTGTCACTTCTCGTATGTGGTTCACCGAATCCAAGATATCGCTGACGGAATTCATTTCTGGATGTCGGTTGGGACTTATCGAATCCTGACCGACCGGTATGCCGCGGATTTTCGAAATTTCGGGTGTCACTTTGCCGCCGGGTAAGATGCCGCCTTTGCCGGGTTTGGCACCTTGGCTGAGTTTAATCTCGAACATGCGGACTTGTTCGTGTGCTGCGATTTCGCGCAGCTTTTCATCAGAAAGATTTCCATCATGGTCGCGCACACCATATTTCGCGGTGCCGATCTGAAACACGATATCCGCGCCGCCAGCCAAATGCGCAGGTGCCAATCCGCCTTCGCCTGTGTTCATCCAAGCACCTGATTTCTTCGCGCCATTGGATAAAGCCGTGATCGCGGGATTGGAAATGGCACCATAGCTCATCGCCGAAATATTAAAGAAAGAGGCCGTTTCGTAGGGCTTTCTACAGTAGGGGCCAATCTGTACGGTTTCTGGTTTGGCGGCATTTTCGTCCAGTGTTGGGAAAGCGGTGTTCACGAAAAATACGGTCCCGGTCGGGGTCAGATCACGGGTAGAGCCAAAGGCGATGGTGTTGTCGACATCCTTTGCGGCTCGGTAAACCCAGCTGCGTTGTGCGCGGTTGAATGGCATTTCTTCGCGGTCTTGGGCAAAGAAATACTGGCGAAAGAACTCGCCCAGGTGCTCAAAGAAATATCTGAATCGTCCCACGACGGGGAAATTTCGACGGATCGCATGTTGCGTTTGGGTGATGTCGATGATGTACAACACCCCGATGCCGATAATGGCGACACCCATACCAAGAATAAGCATTGATATAAGAATATCGGTCGCGACATCCACGTATGACATGGCATTGCTGAACATAAGATCATTCCCCCTATTCGCTGATTCGGTCATGTGACTGCGATTGAAGTGTTGGTGCAATCCGTAAATACCGACATGATAAGCAAAAAGTGATCGCAATAGATTAAGACGAAATGAAAAATGGCATCGCCCTAAAAATCTTAGGGAACCTCATGAATTTCTAACGAAGTTGTTTATTTGATCATTTTTGGCAGTACAGAAGTGAAAAAAGGACGCAAAAATAATCCTTGATTGCACCTGTCTAAAGCCCAAAATCTCGCAAAAGTTCCAAATATAATTGGACAAGTACTTTGGGGGATGAATGCAGAGCAAACCAGTTATACTCGTCGGTAGAAAATTACCCGAAGCGGTCGAAGCCAGATTGGCCAGTGATTACGACGCGATCCTGAATGCTGACGATACGTTGTATTCTGCCGATGATTTGATCGCCAAATCAGAAGGCGTCGACGGCATCCTGCCCTGCCACAGCGAGCATTTGTCCGCTGAAGTGATCTCCAAGCTCTCTGACAGCGTTAAGATTATTGCGAATTTCTCTGTTGGATATGACCATGTTGATACTGCGGCCGCCAAGGAACGTGGCATCGTCGTCACCAACACCCCTGATGTTTTATCGGATGCGACGGCTGAGATTGCTATGTTGCTCATGTTGGGAGCCGCTCGCCGCGCATCAGAAGGAGAGCGCCTGGTCCGTTCCGCCGCCTGGAAAGATTGGAGCCCCGCTTTCATGGTCGGCACCCAGGTCACCGGTAAACGCTTCGGTGTGATCGGCATGGGGCGTGTCGGTCGTGTCACGGCGTCACGCGCCCGCGGCTTTGATATGGACGTTCACTATTTCAATCGGAACAAGCTTTCAGATGATTTAGAAGCCGGTGCGACATTCCATGCGAATGTGGATGAACTGTTGGCAAATGCGGATGTGCTCTCCATTCACTGTCCTGCGACACCGGAAACCACCGGATTGTTGAACGCGGAAAAGATAGACAAGCTGCCGGATGGTGCCGTTGTGGTGAACACCAGTCGGGGCGCTGTGGTCAACGATGATGATCTGATTGCCGCGTTGAAGTCCGGCAAAGTTGCGGCTGCCGGGCTTGATGTATTCAACGGAGAGCCCTTGGATATTCATCCGGGATACCGGGAATTGGACAACGTTTTTCTATTGCCACACATCGGTAGCGCGACGCATGAAACCCGTGATGCCATGGGATATCGGGCGCTGGATAATTTAGACGCATTCTTCGCCGGAAAGGAACCAAACGACCGGGTGGCGTAATTGTGGGCAGCCCGCGAACACCGGGCTTTTCGTTGACCTCGATCACCGTCGCCACTAGGTTAATCGACCGGATTTTTACTAAAATAAGAAGTCTTATAAATAGATCAAATAAGCGGGCGGAACCCCCGACAAGGACATTCAAGAAAGATGTCTAACTAAAAGGTTCGAACCAGGGAGACACGGTCCAAACGGAAACCGATTTTTCCTTAAAACCAATGTTCCAGGCACGTCAAACTGCCAATGGAAATGACGTTAACAACTTGGGAGACATTCAATGTCAGAACAGAAAAAAAGCGTATCTCGCCGTAAGTTCCTAAAGAACTCGGCGTTGGCTGCTACGGGTGCTGCTGCAGCGACCGTTGCAACGCCTCACATTGCCAAAGCGGCAACCACGATCAAGATGCAGGCTGCTTGGGGCGGCGGTATCTTCCTTGAGTTTGCTCAGGATTACGTGAACCGAGTCAACAAAATGGCTGGCGGCGCAATGAAAGTTGAGCTGTTGGGCGTGGGCGCTGTTGTGAAAACGGCCGAAATGCAAACCGCTGTGCACAAAGGCGTTTTGGACGCTGCACACATGGTCACAGCTTATTGGTATTCGAAATCCCCCGTCGCATCTTTGTTCGGTACTGGCCCATGCTTTGGGTGGAGTGCAAATGAACTGATGGGTTGGATTCAGTACGGTGGTGGTCGTGAACTTTACAACGAACTGATGCACGACAAGCTTCGCCTTGACCTTGTTGGCTTCTTCTCCGGTCCAATGCCTGCGCAGCCATTGGGTTGGTTCAAAGAGCAAATCAAAGATTCTTCTCAAATGAAGGGCCTGAAGTACCGGACCGTTGGTCTGGCTGCTGACGTTCTCCAGGAAATGGGCATGTCGGTTGTTCAATTGCCAGGTGGTGAAATCCAGCCTGCGATGAAATCTGGCCTGATCGACGCGGCTGAATTCAACAACCCAACGTCTGATAAAGACTTTGGTATGCAGGACGTTTCCAAGCACTATCACTTGGGTTCGTTCCACCAGTCGCAAGAGTGCTTCGAGATCATCTTCAACAAGACTTTGTTTGAGAACATGTCTGAAGAGCAGCGTTCGATCCTCGAATATGCTTCTGAAGCCGCTTCCACCGACATGGCATGGAAAGCGATGGAGCGTTATTCTCAGGATTTGGTCGTTCTCAAAGAGAAATTCGGCGTCAACGTATACCGTACGCCGGACTCTGTTATGGCTGATCAGCTCAATGCATGGGACATCGTTGTTGATCGAATCAGCAAGGAAGATCCGTTCTTTGCGAAAGTTATCGAGTCGCAAAAAGCTTGGGCGAAACGCCACGGTGCTTACGCACTTAACAATGCGCCGGACTATCGCGGTGCATACGAGCACTACTTCGGTAAGCTCTAAGTTATCGGTTATTTTACCGATTAATGTTCGGTGGTCGGTGTCTTCATGGCACCGCCCTGCCGGACTTTTCGTTTAAGAATTTCTCGAGGTTGGGCCAATGACCCGTGTTCTGTATTTCATCGACAGTTTAAGCGCTTGGACGGGTAAAACGTTCGCTTGGTGCATTATGATTCTGACGCTGTCGACCTGTTATGAAGTGTTCGTCAGGTACGTGCTCGGTGCGCCAACTGTTTGGGCGTTTGATATGAGCGTCCAGATGTACGGTGCACTGTTCATGATGGCGGGGGCGTACGCATTATCGCAAGACGCCCATGTCCGAGGCGATGTCATTTATCGACTAATGCCGATCAAGGTCCGGGCCAGTATCGACCTCGTATTATATATTTTGTTCCTGTTTCCAGGTGCCATTTGCCTGCTGTATTACGGCTTTTTCTATGCCCAGGATTCCTGGTTCTACAACGAAGTCAGTTGGTCTAGCCCGGCGCGTATTCAGATTTACTTCTTTAAGACACTGATCCCAATTTCGGGCTTTTTGGTCCTGTTGCAAGGCATCGCCGAAGCCATTCGGTGCGCCCAGTGTATCAAGAACGGTTACTGGCCGGCGCGACTGGACGACGTTCAGGAGACCGAAACCATGCTGTTGCATGAGAGAGAAGACCTTGCCTCGGAGACGCATCGATGACCGATCCACAAATCGCCCTGATGATGCTGGGCCTGTTTATTTTCGTGGTGCTGCTCGGCTTCCCGATTGCCTTTACGCTGATCGCAATGGGTTTGGGCTTTGGCTACTATGCGTATTTCGACCCGATGCGCATGAAGCATTTATTGGACAACCGAATATTTGATTTGTTTGTCCAAAACACATTCTCGGTGATGTCGAACGACGTGTTGGTGGCTGTCCCGCTCTTCTTGTTTATGGGCTACGTGGTGGAGAGGGCGAACATCGTGAACCGTTTGTTCTTCAGCTTCCAACTCGCGGCCCGCAACTTGCCGGGTTCAATGGCCGTTGCCGCGTTGGCAACGTGTGCCGTGTTCGCGACGGCAACCGGCATCATCGGTGCGGTTGTGACGTTGATGGGAATGTTGGCGTTTCCAGCCATGCTCGAGAAAAAATACGATGTGAAATACGCATCCGGTGTCATCTGCGCTGGTGGTTGCTTAGGGATTTTGATCCCGCCATCAATCATGCTTATTGTTTACGCGGCGATTGCTGAGATTTCACCTTTACGACTTTATGCGGCGGCGATGATACCTGGCTTTATGCTGGCCGGTTTCTACATGATCTATGTGGTCACGCGCGCAACCATCAACCCAAAGTTGGCCCCAAAACCTGAAACCGTGGATGTCAGCTTTGGCAAGGTCTTGTATGAACTGACGACATCATTCGTCCCACTCGCAGTGCTGATTATGTCCGTGTTGGGTGCGATCTTGTTAGGGCTGGCGACACCAGCGGAAGCTGCGGCAGTCGGTGCGGCAGGTGGATTGGTGCTGGCCGTTTTGTATCGCTCGCTCACATGGACTCGCCTGAAAGAGGCTGTGTACCTGACCGCTAAGACATCGGCGATGGTGTGCTGGTTGTTTGTCGGGTCGTGGACCTTTGCTGCTGTGTTCTCTTACCTGGGTGGTCACGACATCATCAAAGATTGGTTCCTGCACCTTGATGTGGGTACGGTTGGGTTCTTGGTTTTGGCACAGGCAACGATCTTCCTGCTTGGCTGGCCGTTGGAATGGACCGAGATCATCATCATCTTTGTGCCGATTTTCTTGCCGTTATTGGAACACTTTAGCGTAGATCCATTGTTCTTCGGCATGCTGGTCGCGCTGAACCTGCAAACTTCGTTCTTAACACCACCGATGGCGATGGCGGCGTATTACCTTAAAGGGGTGGCGCCTGCGCACGTCCAGTTGATGGATATCTTTTCTGGGATCATGCCCTACCTGTTGATCGTCATCTTCTCGATGGTGTTGCTATATAACTTCCCAAGTTTGGCGCTCTGGTTGCCCGAATACTTATTCGGCCCAGGCTGATCGTAGGAGGGTAGGCGAACCGATGGAGAACTTATATTCCCTCGGGGCTGCAACGGCAGCCAAGGCGATCCGCGATGGCGAGATCACCTCGGTTCAGTTGGTCGAGGCGTGCCTCGCGCGCATCGAAGAGTTTGAGCCGACGGTGCAGGCGTGGACGCATCTCGATGCAGAAAATGCCCTAAACCACGCCAAGATCGCCGACAAGCGCCATTACGACGGCGAGGCCGAAGGGCCGCTGAACGGGGTGCCGGTCGGCATCAAGGATATCTTCGATACCGAAGATTTCCCAACCGAATACGGCTCGCCCATTCATCAAGGTCGGCGCACATTCAATGATGCAGCTGCCGTTGCGCAATTGCGCCAAGCCGGTGCGGTCGTTCTTGGGAAAACGGTGACGACTGAGTTCGCGGTTTATTCGCCAGGGAAAACCACGAACCCGCATGACGCCACGCGCACACCAGGTGGATCGTCGAGTGGGTCTGCCGCAGCTGTCGCATCGTTTATGGTGCCGCTGGCATTGGGTTCCCAGACCAATGGGTCGACAATCCGGCCTGCGTCATTTTGCGGGACCGTTGGCTACAAACCATCATTTGGTTTGATTTCTCGCAATGGTGTGTTGCGTCACTCGCCGCCGCTCGATCAGGTTGGTGTATTTGCAAGATCGGTCGAGGATGCGGCGATCATGGCCGAATGCATGATGTCCTTTGATGACCGGGACGCATATATGCGGCCCAGGGCGCGGCCAAACCTGAGTGAAATCGCGATGTCGGAACCGCCGATGCCGCCCAAGGTTGGTTTTTTGAAGACGCCCGCTTGGAACCAAGCGGATAAAGAAACCCAAGAAGCGTTCGCAGAATTGGCCGATGTCTTGGGCGATCGGTGTGCTGAAGTAGAGATCGCCGAAGTGTATGATGAGGTCGAAGAACTGCACCGCGTGATAATGGAAGCGGATCTGGCCAAAAACTTTGCTTATGATTTCGCCCGCGCGCCTGAACAATTCAGCGCCAAACTCACCGAGATGATTGAACGCGGCCAGAAGGTGACTGCGGTTGAGTACAACATTGCGATTGAACGCCAGCAGGAATTGGAACGTGGCCTGGATCAGTTGATGAGCGAATACGATGCCATCCTGACCCCCTCGACATTGGGTGAAGCGCCCCAGGGATTGGAGGCCACTGGCAGCCCGGCATTTTGCACGATGTGGAGCTATACCGGTATGCCTGCTATTACTTTACCCCTGATGCAGGGCGAGGCTGGCATGCCGCTGGGTGTGCAGTTGGTTGGCAAAAAAGGTGATGATGCGCGACTGCTTCGTACCGCGTCATGGCTGGATGTATTTATTGAGACAAGCGAAGCCGAGGCCGCTTAGAAGAAATTTGTGAGTCCCAATAGGGCCTCAAACCCGAGAGGATTGTGTTATGAATAAGATCGTTACTGGATTGATTGGCCTGGCCATTTTTATCGCATTCACTTGGGGTCTGGCGATTTCGATTAAGGAAATTCCGTTCAAGATTATCGTGGTAATCATCGGCTGTATGGCGGCTTATGGGCTTTACGAAGAAATCCGTGAAGACCGCGAAAAAGGCAAAGAAAATTAAGCTGATGGTCGGCTGCTAGCGGATCTTCGCGACGACGCATTCCAATCAGACTTTAAAGAGAACGCCACATGGTCGACCGGGCGAAAATGAAATCCTGGCTGATCGCCTATCTCCGCCAACCCTTCGTAATGATCGTCTGGTTTATGGAGACCTTCAAAAAAAACCGCATGCGGTTAAAGGCGTTCTCGGAACGGCAAAAGGTCTCATCCATCTTTAAGACCCTTATCGTGACAACCTTTTTTGTTTGGTTGCTGATCTTTGCTTTTCTCTCAACCGAGGACGGTGGCGACCGATTTACCTGCGCGGTGAAAAGCCTGTATTCCGGTTTCGATAGCTCAGAATGCCGGGACCAGCCTTGGACGCAAAAGCCTTAACCCGAGTTTACTTGATTTAACGCCCCCAGTTCACGATGATGCCGAGCGTTTTAAGGGAGAACACTGATGAAATTCTTCGTCGATACTGCTGAAGTAGATGAAATTCGCGCGCTCAACGCGCTGGGCCTTGTTGACGGAGTGACGACGAACCCGTCATTGATCGCCAAATCCGGTCGCGATATGTCGGAAACCATCAAGGAAATCTGTGATCTGGTCGATGGTCCGGTGTCTGCCGAAGTAACCGCGACTGAACACGATCAAATGATGGCCGAGGCTGCGAAGCTTCGTGGTATAGCGAACAACGTCACGATTAAGGTGCCATTGACCGAAGCCGGCATTCAAACTTGCAAGGCGCTGTCGGATGATGGCGCATCGGTAAACGTCACACTGTGTTTCTCGGCAGCGCAGGCGATCTTGGCGGCCAAGGCGGGTGCGGCGTATATTTCACCATTTGTGGGCCGACTGGATGATCTCGGCCAAGATGGTATGGATCTGATCCAAGACATTTGCGACATCTACAGCAACTACGATTTCAAGACCGAAGTGCTGGTCGCGTCCGTGCGCAGCCCACTTCATGTGGTCGATGCCGCGCGCATGGGCGCTCATGTTGCGACACTTCCACCCAAGGTTTTGGGGCAGATGTTCAAGCACCCACTGACCGACAAAGGGCTGCAAGCGTTCTTGGATGACTGGAACAAAACGGGCCAATCCATACTTTAACAATTTTTCATGTTTAGGCCCTGAAATATCAATGCTTTACGGGTCGTTGTGAGCCTTGTAAAAAGTGCCCGCAAGACTTGAAACCGGATGCTCGCATCCTATTTTTTCTTCAAAACTGACTAAGAATACGGGGACGCATCTGGAATGTCTGAACGGATTGCGCTTTCAAATTTGACCAAGCGATTCGGCCCCCTGACGGCGGTTGATGGGATCGACATGTCGGTTACGGGTGGCGAGGTTCTGGGCTTTTTGGGCCCAAACGGCGCTGGCAAATCCACCACCATGAAAATGATCACGGGTTTCCTGACGCCGACGTCTGGGACCGCGCACGTTGATGGCATTGATGTTGTCGCCAACCCTGTAGAAGCCAAGAAGCAAATTGGATACCTGCCAGAGGGGGCTCCTTGTTACGGCGATATGACCCCCATCAGTTTCTTGAATTTCATTGCCGATATCCGCCAACTCAAAGGTGCTGAACGCACGTCCGCCATCGATATCGCGATTGATCGCGTTGATATTTCCGGCGTCCTGGATCAGCCGATTGAAACATTATCCAAAGGCTTCAAACGTCGGGTCGGTCTGGCGCAGGCGATCTTGCACAATCCACCGATCCTGATTTTGGACGAGCCGACAGATGGCCTCGATCCCAATCAAAAACATCAGGTGCGGACATTGATCCAGGAAATGGCCTCGGATAAAGCGGTGATTATTTCGACGCACATTTTGGAAGAGGTCGAGGCCGTATGCTCTCGCGCGGTCATTATCGCCCGCGGTAAAATGTTGGCGGATGGCACACCGGCAGAACTGGTTCAGCGATCTAAATTACACAACGCCGTCTATGTTGATGTCGCGCCGGATGCGGCGGATGCCATTGCATCTGATATCCGCACATTGGAAACGGTCAACGAGGTGTCTGTGACGGCTGGCGAAGCGGGGCGCCAAAAGCTTCGTGTGACGTCAAAAAGTGGTCAATCCATCGCCATTGATGTCGCTGCGATCTTGAAGGAAAAGGGCCACGCTGCCAGTGATCTGACAACCCAGCAGGGCGCATTGGACGCGGTGTTCCGAGAAATCACACAAGGCCCGCAGACAACCAACGAAGGCGAGGTGGCGCATGGGTAACATTGCGATCATCGCGAAACGCGAATTCAAAGGGTACTTCGCGACCCCCTTGGCGTTGGTGTTTATCGTCATCTTTTTGGCGTTAACGGGCGCCTTTGCATTTTACGTCGGTGGGTTCTTCAACCGGGGCGCCGCTGACTTGTCGGCATTCTTTGGGTATCACCCTTGGCTCTTTTTGTTGTTGGTGCCAGCGATTGGCATGCGCTTGTGGGCCGAAGAACGCAAAAGCGGTACGATTGAGTTGCTGATGACGCTACCTGTCTCCACCACGGATGCTGTGCTTGGAAAGTTCTTTGCGGCATGGGCGTTTTGCGGTCTGGCTTTGGCGTTAACGTTCCCCATGTGGATTACGGTCAATCTTCTGGGTGAGCCCGACAACGGCGTGATCTTTGCCAGCTATATCGGTAGCTTTGTTATGGCCGGTGCATATCTGTCGATCAGTGCGTGTCTGTCCGCGATGACCAAAAACCAGGTTATTGCCTTTATCCTGGCGGCCACGATTTGCTTCTTGTTCACCATGTCCGGCGCGCAGCTGGTCTTGAACTTCTTCCAAGGATGGGCACCAGAAGTCATCGTCGATGCGCTTCGCTCCATGAGCTTTATCACCCACTTCAATGCGGTGACGCGTGGTGTGATCGACCTCAAGGACGTGGTGTTCTTTGGCTCCTTAATGGCGCTTTGGCTGTTCTTGAACGTCATCGCCGTTGAACTGAACAAAAGTCGATAGGGGCGGAATGATGACATCTGAATCCAAATCCGCCACAAAAACAGACCGCACAGGCTCGGCTGGTATTTCCTGTGTGTTGGCGATTATCGCCTTCATCAGTTTCAATATTTTTGCCAACACCTCGTTCCGGGGTCTTGATGTTGATCTGACCGAAGAGAAGCTGTTCACTTTGTCCGAAGGAACCAAGGAAATTTTGGGTTCGTTAGACGAGCCGATCACCATCCAATTGTTTGTCACCAAACGTCTTCGCGAATTGAACCCAAGCCACGCGAACTACGCTGATCGGATGCGAGAGCTGCTGGATCGTTATGTCGATCTGTCAGATGGCAAAATCCAGTTTGAGCTATATGCCCCCGAGCCCTTCACCGACGAAGAAGATTTGGCAGTGTCGTTCGGTCTGCAGGGTGTGCCATTGGATAACACGGGTGATCTTGGTTACTTCGGTTTGGCCGCGACCAACAGCGTCGATACACTTGAAACGATCCCGTATCTTAGTTTGGATCGTGAGAACTTCCTTGAATACGATCTGACCAAGTTGATCTTCAAACTCGCCAAAGACGACCGTCCGCTGGTCGGCCTGATTGCCGGTCTGCCTATTGCGGGTGGGCCCGGCGGACCACAAGGGGGTGGTCAGGCATGGGCCATCGTTGAGCAAGTGCGCGATTTCTTTGATATTACGACCATTGCCGTATCCGAGACTGAAATTCCCAAGAACGTCGATGCGTTGATGATAGTTCATCCCAAGGGGCTGACGGATCAGCTCAAATACGCGATTGATCAGTTCGTATTACGCGGTGGCTCAGTTCTGGCATTTGTTGATGCCAATTCGGAAATTGAAATCGCCATGACTCGCGGTGCCGAAGGTGCAGGGCGGTCCGATTTCGATCAGCTATTGAATGCCTGGGGTGTCGAATTGGTCAACGGCAAGGTGCTCGGCGATTTGGGTACTGCACGGCGCGTGAACGTTAATTTACGCGGGCAAACAGCGGTGGCGGATTACGTCACGTGGCTTTCACTCTTGCCCGATAATTTCGCTAGCGAAGATGCCATTACTGCAGACTTGCAGCGGATCACACTCGCCAGTGCTGGGATTTTGCGTCCCGTTGCGGACAAGGGAACGACCTTGACGCCGCTCATCCAGTCGACCACTCAGTCGATGGAAATCGATGTCGCAAAAGTGCGCAGCAATCCTGATGTGGTCGGAATGTTCCGAGATTTCCAGTCCGCCGATCAGCGCGAAATTATTGCCGCCCGCGTAATAGGTCAGCCAAGCACCGCCTTTCCGGATGGTCGTCCGCCGTTGCCAGAGGGTGCGGCACCCGACACCAGCGCTGCCGATGCCGCGGCCCATATCGCTAAGGCCGAACAAGATATCAGTGTTGTCGTCGTTGCAGATGTGGATATGACGCACGAACAATTCTGGATGCAGGCGCAGCAGCTATTTGGTCAAACACTCAGCGTGCCATTTGCTAACAACGCAGACTTTGCAGTTAACGCGCTTGAAAACATGAGTGGTGGCACTGCATTGATGAGCTTGCGGGCCCGGTCGGCGGCCATTCGTCCGTTCACCTATGTCGAAAAAGTACGCCAAGCGGCAGAACGCGAGTTCCGGGACAAAGAACAAGCGCTGGCGGATCAGCTTGATACGATCAAAGAACAATTGGCAGAGCTACTGAACCGAGAACAAGCGGGCGGGGAACTGATCATCGGCCCCGAAGACAAAGCCCGTGCCGAGGAATATCGCCGCGAGATGGTGTCACTTCGCAAAGAACTGCGTGATGTGCAGTACGCGCTTCGCAAAGATATCGATAACTTGGATGCAACCTTGAAGTTTGTGAACATCGCTGCCATTCCGCTGTTATTGGGTTTGGTTGCGCTGGTCTGGTTGATCGTTGGACGTATGCGTCGCGCGCGCCGGTTTCGCGCCAGAGAAGCTTAGGGAACAGTCATGACGTATAGAACAGTTCTTATTCTTCTTGTGATGGCCGCGATCAGTGTGGGCGGGGCCATCTATGGCATCAGCAGCCGCACCAACGTGCAGACCACCGATTTTAATGGTGAGAAGCTGTTCCCCGGCCTGATTGAAGAAGCCAAAACCATTACCGAGGTCGAAGTCACCCAATCGGGCAAAACCATGATTTTCGATCTGAAAGAAAATGGTTGGACCTTGCGGAACAGCGGTGGATATCGGGTTCATAACAGTTCCGTCACTAAGGTGATTTTGAGCATCTCGAGCATGGAACTTCTGGAAGCCAAAACCGCTCTCGAGCGACGCCATGCGACGCTAGATCTTGGTGACCCTAATGACCCCGAGGCCAATTCCCAGCGTGTTATTTTGAAAAATGCCGGTGGCGACGTTTTGGCGGATATCGTCTTGGGTAGCGCCAATTTCTTCCTGCCCGAAACGACCACGGGCGGCATGTACGTGCGTAGACCAGATGAAGTGCAAACTTATCTAGTACGCGGTCTTGTCGACATCGGCCCGCAGCCTCGCAATTGGTTGGTACGCGATATTATCGACCTGCCGACCGAAGACGTCGTCCGCGTGGAGGTTACGCATCCCGATGGCGAGAAGCTTTATGTGACCCCAGAGCAAGGCGTGACGGGTGATTTCTCGTTCGAGAACCTACCTGAAGGTATGAAGTTAAAAAGCGCCTTTGCGCCGCGGAATATTGCAGCATTGGTCAATGGGTTTGTATTGAACGATGTCCGTGCAGATGCAGATGCACCATTGGATGAGTCAGAAGCCTATGTCGCAGACTTCACCATGGCGTCTGGGATGAACGTCAACATGCGCATCTGGCGAGTGGGTGAAAACCAATACCTGCGGCTATCAGCTGCTCCTGGATCAGCGGCTGCCGATAGCGAGGCGGCCAAGTTGGCAGCGGAAATCTCAGCACGGACCGCGGGCTGGACGTACATCATTCCAGAATATCAGTACGAACAGATTTCCAAGAAAATGGCGGACGTCACCGAACCGATTGAGGGTTCCTAAGATTTCGAATGGGTCGCTTGGGCGACCATGACGTCGAGCAAGACTTGTGTGCCCTTGGCCAAGTCTTCGGCGTCTGCATTTTCCAGTTCGTTATGGCTAATGCCGCGTTCACACGGCACAAAAATCATGCCTGTTGGGACAATCCCGGCAATTTTGCACGCGTCATGTCCGGCACCTGAATAGATATCCCTAAACCGGAACTGGCGGTCGCGGCAGGCGATCCTGACGGCCTCGACGCACCCGGGATCAAAATCGACAGGCTCTGCGCGTGTCACAGGCTCTATATGCAAATCCAAATCGCTTTCAGATGCGATCTGGGTGCAGATGCCGAGCATATCTGTTTCCATTTGCTCTAAGGTGGCACCGTCAGGATGGCGACTGTCGATGGTGAATACGGTCGCGCCGGGAACTGTGTTGCGTGAATTCGGGCTGACCCTGACGTGTCCAATCGTGATCACCGCATGGGGGTCGTAGGTTGTCGCCAGCGCACCTAATTCAACAGCCATCTTGGCCGACCCGATAAACGCATCGCGGCGCTTGATCATTGGCAATGTACCTGCATGGCCATCTTCGCCGGTTACAGTAATCATAAAGCATCGTTGGCCCTGCGCACCTTCTACGGCACCCAATGGAATGCCTTCGTTTTCTAGAATAGGGCCCTGTTCGATGTGGGTTTCGAAATACGCCTTGATTGGAAACCCACCTACGGCCTCCGGGCCCGCATAGCCAATGGAGTCGAGAGCCTCGGCCACAGATATCCCATCGGCATCTTTGAGTGCCAGCGCGCCGTCTAAATCACGGACGCCCGCGAAAACACCCGAACCGATGCATCCGGCGGCGAAGCGCGCACCTTCTTCGTCGGTCCAATCAACAATGTCGATGGGCGCATCGGTTTCCACGCCCGCATCATTCAGAGCACGAACGACTTCCAGCCCCGCCATCACACCGTACGCTCCATCAAATTTTCCACCCAGTGGCTGGCTATCGATATGGCTGCCGGTCATGACCGGGGCAGCGTTTGGATCGCGCCCAGGACGTCTGGCAAAAATATTCCCGATCCGGTCGATGCGAATGTCACATCCGGCGTCTTTGGCCCATTGGCAAAATAGGTCACGCGCTTGGCGGTCTAGGTCAGTCAATGCGATACGGCCCACGCCGCCCTTGGGCGTCGCGCCGATTTTGGCCATGGTCATCAATGATTCCCACAGCCGTTCTCGGTTCACGTGCGCCACTACAGGGTACCTTCGATCCACATGGCATTTCTAAGCAGATCGCCATCGTGTCCGACGCGTCCATGGACCTGAACACCAATTGGCATGCCGTTGGGCCCTGTTAGCTTAGGTAATGTCACCGAAGGCGTGCCAACCAATGTCCACAGTTTTTGGAAAATGGCGTTGCCTGTGCTTTCCAGACCCAATGGGGCCTCGCCGGGGGCTGCAGGTGTGATAATCACATCCCAGTTGTCGAAGATCCGATCCACGGCGGCGGCGATGGTGTCGCGGAATTCAATCGCCTTAATGTAATCCTCGGCCAAAATCTCAAATGAATCTTTGGTCCGACGCAGGGTTTCGGGGTGCAGTTTTTCTGGTGACTCGCGTATAACATCGCCTAAGTTGGCGATCACATTCGCCATCATGACCGTGGCATGGCAATCCAATGCCTGATCAAAGATGCCAGTCATTTCAATTTCTTGGGCGGTGTCCCCCAACCGTTCGACCACATCCGCAAAAAGATCATCCATATATGGCTCGGCAGCTTGCCACATCGGCCCTTTTACAAAGGCAATGCGGGGGGCTGTCTCGGGTACACCCGCCTTGATCGCGTCCATCAGGTTGGCATGTGGATGCCCCCGCATATCCAAATCAGCAGGGTCCTTTTGCATCAGCACATCGCCGGTACGCGCGATATCCTCGATCGAGCGAGCATAAATGCCGGGATGATCAAGCGGTCGTGCCAGTGGAGACATCCCTGCACGGGATATGCACCCGAAGGTCGGCTTGAAGCCATGAATGCCGCAGTACGATGCGGGACGAATCATTGATCCCCCCGTCTGCGAGCCAATCGAAAGCGGCACTTGAAAGTCTGCTACGCTAGCCGCTGAACCAGAAGAAGAGCCCCCGGGTGTGCGGCTTGGGTCGTGGGGGTTTTTGGTTTTGCCAGGCGCGGACATGGCGAATTCGGTTGTCACTGTTTTGCCCATAATGATGGCCCCGGCTTTGCGCAGCAAATGCGCAACTGTACTGTCGGTCGCCGGGCGCCGGCCCGCATGCAGTTTCGATCCGTTTTCTGTCGGCATGTCAGCTGTGTCCAGAATATCCTTCAGGCCAACGGGAACACCGTGCAGCGGTCCCAGGTCTTCGCCCGCTGCGCGCTTTACATCGGCGGCATCTGCGGCGCGCCGAGCTTGGTCCGGATCCAGGTAAATCCATGCCCCGACGTCTTCATCGCGGGCTGCTGATTGTTCTAGGCAGGCATCCACCAGTGCACGGGATGTCAGCGTGCCGTCCTCCATCGCTTTTAGAGATTCGCTTGCGGTCAGTTTATTGGATGATGGGTCGGACACTGGTCATTCCTTAATATCACGGGTAAGAACTATGTAGCTTAACAATACATCCCGACACCCGACCAGGGTCGTTGGTTCAAAAATCCAAATTTGCACTCATCTTTGAGTGGTTCTTCAATCGGCGGAGGTTTAGCCATGTCAGCATCATCATACATCCCTGCAGCGAACGCGGATCAGCATTGGGCGCGGGTTGAACCTGCTGAAGCAGGTATTAATCCGGAAAAGCTGCAGGCCGCGATCACATTTGCGGAAAACAATGAAAGCACATGGCCGCGCGATCTGGCAGATGCGGGCAGTGTGCCGGGCCTGACCCAGATCGAGCCGGAGCCATTGAACAAGTTCTTGGGGCCGCTGAAACCACGTGGTGGCCCTGCAGGATTATTGCTACGTGGCGGTAAGATCGCCGCTGTGTGGGGGGACCCATCGCGCGTGGATATGACATTTTCCATTGCGAAAAGCTATCTGGCGGTGCTGTGCGGATTGGCCGTCAAAGACGGATTGATTGGCAATATCGACGATACGATTTCATCAACCATCGATATTCCAGAGTTTTCGGGCGAGCATAATTCAAAGATCACATGGCGACATTTGCTGACCCAGACCAGCGAATGGACCGGAACTTTGTTTGATAAACCCGATCAGGTTGATCATTACCGCCAAGTTGGCGCGGGTAGTGATAACTCTCGCAAAGGCGAATTACGCCCCTTACAAGAGCCTGGCACGTACTGGGAGTATAACGATGTTCGTGTGAACGTGTTTTCGCTGGCCTTGCTCCACACATTCAAAAAGCCGCTGCCAGACGTCTTAAAAGAACGAATCATGGACCCCATTGGGGCGTCGGATACGTGGGTTTGGAACGGTTACGAAAATTCGACTGTGATGGTTGATGGTCAACCTATGATATCGGTACCGGGTGGTACCCATTGGGGTGGAGGCATCCAGATCAACAGTTTTGATCATGCGCGCTTTGGGTTGTTGATTGCCAATGATGGAAAATGGGGCGACCAACAGTTGATCGAGGCATCGTGGATCGAACAAATGCGGACCCCCATCGATATTTTCCCTGCGTATGGGTTTCTGTGGTGGTTGAACACCAATGGCGCCCATTACCCGGGTGCGCCTGAAACCAGCTTCTTTGCATTGGGAGCTGGAAACAATCTGATATGGATTGATCCCGCTTTGGATATTGTTGGGGTCATTCGCTGGATTGACCAGGAACCAACAGCTGATTTGATTAAAGCGTTTACCGAGGCGATCAAGCCGCTCTGATCACATGGTCAATCACGTTGGCGAAATCGCTGCCCTTTCGGCACAGGATGCTGAAACCCTTTTGACGCTCAACAACGCGCACCAAAAGGAAACGTCGTTTCTGACCCAACGCGATTGGGATCATCTTGTATCCCAGGCCTATTCTGCGACTGCCATCGGGACCGAGGGGTTCTTGATCACGTTTGATCAGGGTGCCGACTATGACAGCCCGAATTTCGTATGGTTCGAGGAAAAATACGATGTATTCGTGTATGTTGACCGCATTGTCGTTTCCGCTGCTGCGCGAGGACAAGGGGTTGCGAGAACACTCTACGAATCATTGATTAATATGGCTCGTGCAGATGGCCACACAAAAATCGTGTGCGAGGTCAATCTTGATCCACCGAACCCAGGGTCGGATGCTTTTCATGATCAGATGGGGTTTGTTGAAGTTGGACGCGCCCACCTCAAAGAACGCGAGAAAACAGTACGTTATCTATGTAAAAGTATCTGAGTTCCGGTTTGCGATATTTAGCCATTTCAGGCGCAACAAACCGTTACAATTTCTTACGCCTACGACATTCAAATTGGACATTCATTCGATAAAACCTTGAAGCAACGGAAGGCACTTTTCTTCCCAAGTTTTAAGGAGTTCGGACATGTTTCGCTTTTCTCTGGGAGCCACTGCTGTTGCCATGATGATGTTCATCGGTGCAACCGCTGTTGACGCACAAGGCAGAACGCCTGTGCCATTGGCTTCTTTGCCAGGTATCTCTGTACAAAAGGTCCAACTGGCCAGCACTGAGATCGAACAGTTGAATGTCGATGTTGTCAGCGGCTGCGTTGACAATGTAGCGATGTTCCAAATCGTCAATGTGGGCGAAGCTTGGCCACGTTTGGGCAAACTGCATATCGTGCGGATCACGGACGGTAATATGAAGACATTATCCAAGCGTTCCATGCGCTTCGCCGCAGGACAAAAAGCATCATTCAGATTGAAAGACATTGGCGCCGATACCGTCGCTGTCTTCGTTGAGCCGTCTTGGTATGAGCGTCCGTTCAAGTTCGATGCCGAAGTGACCTGTAATTAGGGATCGGATTAAGATTATGTCACGGATCGTCTCAGTTTTTATGGCTTCGTTTTTGGTTTTGATGATCACGGCTGCACATGCCGCGTGTCCGCAAATTCCGGAGAACGATGTCTGGGGCAAGGTTAGCAACAACGCCATCATACGTTATGTGCAACAGCACGGGGACAACGATTGGGTGTCCTATATCGCCAAGTGGGAAGACCGCTTGGAACGCATCCAGGATGTGGCAAACAAGAATTCAGTCATTGTGTTTCATAAAAACGATCTGTGGTTACGCGGCGCGGACCTGGATCGTTATGTAAGGGATGTGCAGGAAAGGCTATCCGTGATGCGGTGTATGGCACACGCGGCGTCAGGCCAGACTGCACCGGGTGAGGCGCTAGTCGGTACAATGTTACCGACAGACGGCACCTGAATACCCCCAGGGTCCGGGACTGTGTTAGTTCCGGGCGTCCCTAGGAAGGGCTCGGCTCTTGGTCGGGCCCTTCTGCTTTCAAAGATTTTTAGAGAACTAGTTTTCCGCCAGTGCTAGCAATTTATCGATGCTTTCCTGGGTCAGATTGCCGCCCGTGAGCGCTGCCACTGTGCGCTTGGACGTATCGATTTTTTCAGCCAAGAACGCGGCACTGGCGACAACGCCGGCCGCTTCTCCAAGCAATTTTCCGCGATTGAGAAGAGTCTTAAACGCTCGGCCGATATCCGCTTCGGACACCAATACAATATCATCCATGTATTCTTGAATATGTGCAAAAGGGCGTGCGCCGGGGCGTCGCGCAGACAATCCGTCAGCGATACTGTCCCAATAATCAATGGCTGTGAGCTCGCCGTTTTGACGTGATACATAGGCCGCATTGGCGCGCTCGGGTTGGACCCCTATCACTTTAACGCCGGGGCGCATGTTTTTGATCGCCGCCGCGACGCCACCGGCCACACCACCCGATGAGACAGGAACCAATACCTGATCCATGTCCTCGAAATCTTCGGCGATTTCCATGCCCAACGATGCGTGACCTGCCGTAATCCAGTACTCTTCCCAAGTATCGATGGCGGTCATGCCACGTTCTTCGCCAACCTGTTCAACCATCGGCTGGCGATTGAGCGCATCATCACAAAACACAACCTCGGCCCCGTGATCGCGGGTTGCCTGGACCTTATACGGGCTGGTCTCATTTAGCATGACAACGACGATGGGGACGTTCAACAGGCGACCGGCGTACGCAAATGCTTGCGCGAAGTTTCCACTTGATGTCAGGACGACACCTTTTGATTTTTGATCATCACTCAGGCGATCAATCATCGTGAATGCGGCCCGCACCTTATAAGCGCCGGTGACCTGCAGGTTCTCGCATTTTACGAACAGCCGTTCGTCGTCGATCTCTGCGCCGTTGCGTGAAATGGGTAGAATGGGGGTGCGCCGAATGGCCGGATGCAGTCGGGCGCGGGCGTCTTCAATATCTTTAAATGGAACAAGAAGCGACATCAGCGCTTACAGATCTAGGCCTAAATTGGCTTCATCTAGGCGGCCCATCGATAGCAATAACTGATAGACGGCCAAACGCTCATCGTAGAATGCAGATGTGTAATTGATTTGTGCGTTGTTCACTTCGTTTTCTGCATCAAGAACGTTGATGACCGTTTCTTTACCGGCCTCGCGCAATTTCTTGCGGCTCTCGAACACTTCGGATGCGATGTTAACCGCGTTTTCTAGCAGTTCAAGACGTTCCCGAGCGGTCAGCAGGGCTTGCCATGCAAGCTTTGACTGCTCGATCACTTTGCGCACGGTGAACTCGTGTTGGTCTTTGCTGGCATGATAATCAAATGCGGCCTGCGCCATGGAACTGCGCGTAGAAAACCCAGTGAACAGATCCCAGCTGCTGGTGACGACTAACGAATAGTCACGGCGTGTGCCAAGCGTCCCGTTGTTGTGCTTCTCGTAGTTATATGTGCCCTCTAAATCGACGGTCGGGAACAATTCGGACGCCACGGTGCGACGACGTTCGCGTGCGACTTCAACCGTCGTTCCGGAGTTGCCCACAGCAGGGTTCTCAACGACCGCAATATCAATCGATTTGTTCAGCTCACTCGGCACCAGTTCAATCGGTGGCTCGGGGTCGAGCATGGCTTCCATGTCGGGCGGATGCCCATACACTTGTGTATAGCGGCTGATGGCCTCTTCGAGGGCGCCTTCAAAATTGACGCGACGCTCCTTGGCAATCTGCAATCGCGATTTGGCCTGTAGCACGTCTACCGCCACACCGGAACCGCGTTGGACCCGCTCATCTTCCAAGTTCAACTGGCGTTGGATCGTCGCTTCGTTCTCAAGCGCCAATTCGATCAAACGGCGTTGCCGAAGTACATCGATATAAAGCTGGACACCCTCAAAGATCGTGTTCTGGCGTGTGCCCTCGAGCGAGATGCTGGCGAGTTCCCGATTGAGGCGGGCCGTTCGCACCGCAGACGCGCTTGCATACCCATTAAATAAATTCTGCGTCACTGTTAGCGATGCGTTATTTCTGGTTCTGCCGAATGAATCACCCTCTGGTGCGTTGCCCGAACGCGCGGATGGACTATCAATGTTCTCGTAACCTACATCCGAGGATAAATTGACCGACGGGTAAAAATCAGAGAGTGCGGATTTGATGCCTTGCCGAGATGATTGCAGACCTTTCTCCGCCGCTTTGATTTGCGGATGGTTGTTCAATAATCCCGTCAGTTCGATTTCTAGCGGATTGGCGGCTACTGGCGTTGCGATCACGAAAATGGCGAGTGCTGCAGCACTCTTTAAAAACCATCTGAACTTTGGTAGACGCCGAGCCGTCAAATCGTATGCTCCCGCATAACAGACGCGACCCAGTGGGCCGCGAATCGTTTCTTATATTAAAATACCGTTTTAACGGAATCGGTACAAGAAGCGCGCGCGCCGCAGCTGCCTGAAAATCCAGGGGATTCATCAATTTCTGGGGATTTTAGAAGGATTTTCGCCTATTTCGCCCCGAATCCCCCGCCACCCGGAGTTTCGATAACGAAGACATCACCGGGTGACATCTCGGTTTCGTCATTCCCGCGCAGTTGATCGACCGTGCCGTCGGTCCGCACCACGGTGTTATTGCCCCTCTTGCCAGAGCCGCCCCCCTTCAACCCATAGGGGTCGGTATGGCGATGACTGGACAGGATGGTTGCTGTCATACCCTCTAAGAAGCGCATTTTTCGAACAATACCGGCACCGCCTGTATGGGCACCTTCACCACCAGACCCGCGCCGGATCGAGAATTCTTCGACACGGACTGGGAAACGATTTTCAAGGACTTCGATATCGGTCAAACGCGTGTTTGTCATATGTGAATGCACGGCATCTGTCCCGTCAAAGTCTGGACCAGCACCTGTGCCTCCGCAGATGGTTTCATAGTTCTGATACACATCATTACCATAGACAAAGTTGTTCATTGTCCCCTGCGCCGAGGCGAGCACGCCCAGCGCACCATAAAGCGTATCGGTAATGCACTGCGACACTTCGGTATTCCCCGCGATCACAGCTGCCGGATATTCAGGGCTGATGATAGATTTCTTTGGCACTTTGATTTTCAGTGGCTTCAAGCAACCTTCGTTCAATGGAATCTCATCGTCAACAAGGGTTCTGAATACATACAGGACCGCTGCTTTGCACACGGCCAATGGCGCATTGTAATTATGATTGCCCTGCGGCGATGTGCCGGTGAAATCGATCTCCGCTTCACGCGCCACTTTATCGACAGTGATCTTCACTTGGATCGTATCGCCGTTGTCCATCGGATACGTGAATTCGCCATCTGATAAGACGTCCAGAACTCGACGAACGGACTCCTCGGCATTGTCCTGCACGTGCCCCATGTAGGCATGGACCACATCCAGGCCAAAATGATCGATCATTTTGCGCAGCTCTCGCACACCGGTCTCGTTAGCTGCGATTTGAGCGATCAAATCCGCCATATTTTGAGACGGATTGCGGCATGGATACTGTCCTGAACCCAGTAGTTCGTATGTTTCCTTCTCTCGCAATCGACCTTCTTCGACCAATAAGAAATTATCGATCAGCACACCTTCTTCATGAATAGATGTCGAATCAGGTGGGGCAGAGCCAGGTGTCCTGCCCCCTATATCCGCTTGATGACCACGCGAACCAACATAGAACAGAATGTCTTTTCCTGCCTCGTCAAATACTGGCGTGATGATGGTGACATCGGGCAGATGCGTGCCACCATTGTAAGGCGCGTTCAATGCATAGACGTTGCCCGGTTTCACGGTATCTGCATTTTCGCGAATAACCGTTTTAATGCTCTCGCCCATAGACCCCAAATGCACTGGCATGTGCGGGGCGTTGGCGACCAAGTTGCCGACCACATCGAAAATCGCACAGCTGAAATCCAGGCGTTCCTTGATGTTCACGGAATAGGCCGTGTTTGCCAACGTGGCACCCATTTGCTCGGCGATTGACATGAACAAGTTGTTGAACACTTCCAACATCACCGGATCAGCCTTGGTGCCGATGGCATAAACTTGCGGCCGTTCTTTGACCCGTTTTAGGATCATATGTCCACGGTTGTTCATGCTGGCCTGCCAGTCGGGCTCGACAATGGTCGTTCCAGTATCTTCCGCGATGATCGCGGGACCGGTCACGGAATCACCTGGAAAAAACGATTCACGCGCATAAACGGGTGTCTCGTGATCTTTGCCATCTGAATGCATGGTCACGGATGATACAGGCTGGATGGCGCTACGGTTCGCGACATCTTCGATTTCAGGATCAATTGTCGATTCCGTGATGCCCACAGCTTCGATGGCGAGGGCTTCGATCACCAGTTTGCGACCTTCGGGGACGAAGCCAAACCTTTGACGATGAAGGGTTTCGAACATCTCTTGCATGGTCGCAGCATCAGCCAAATCGACGACGATTACACTGTCTGTGCCATCGTAACGTAGATGAATACGGCGATGAACCTCGACTTGATCATCACCCAATCCTTGGGTTGTGACCTCGGCGATGGCGTCTTTGGCCATGTCATCCAGAGTCGCGTTTAATGATGCTAATGCGTCATCGGTCAGATCGGCTTGTGCGGTTTGTTCACGCAGGGCTCGGATATCTGCCAGGCCCATGCCATAGGCCGACAGGACGCCAGCGAATTGATGTAGCAGCACCGTTTTCATGCCGAGCGCATCGGCAACCAAGCACGCGTGTTGCCCACCTGCACCGCCAAAGCTGTTTAGGACATATTCGGTCACGTCGTATCCGCGTTGCACAGAAATCTGTTTGATCGCGTTGGCCATGTTCTCGATGGCGATGGTCAAGAAACCCTCGGCGACGTCTTCGGGGCTGCGTTTTTCTTCACCCGTAGCGTCGGCGATCTGTTGTGCTAAATCTTCGAACTTCTCTCGGACAACATCTGCGTCCAGACGCTCGTCGGCGTTCGGTCCGAAGACGGAGGGGAAAAATTCTGGTTGGATTTTGCCCAACATTACATTGCAGTCGGTTACAGCCAACGGACCACCACGGCGATAACACGCGGGGCCTGGATTGGCACCTGCACTTTCTGGGCCGACGCGGAAACGTGCGCCATCGAATTGCAAGATCGAACCACCGCCAGCAGCGACGGTGTGGATGTGCATCATTGGTGCGCGCATCCGCACACCTGCGACGACGGTTTCTAATGTGCGTTCGTATTCGCCATCAAAGTGTGCGACGTCGGTGGATGTGCCACCCATGTCAAAACCGATGATTTTATCAAATCCAGCCATCTGCGCGGTCCGGACCATGCCGACAACACCACCGGCAGGACCGGATAAAATGCTGTCTTTGCCCTGAAAGATTTTGGCATCTGTCAGACCACCATTGGACTGCATAAACATCAGGCGCGGGCCGTCTGAACCGTCGGCTTCTAGGTCTGCAGCCACCCGATCAACATAGCGCCGAAGGATCGGCGATAGGTACGCATCCACCACGGTTGTATCACCGCGCGATACCAGCTTGATCAGAGGGCTGACCGTGTGTGAAACAGAGATCTGTGTGAACCCAATTTCTTTGGCGATTTCGCCAGCTCGCTGTTCGTGTTCGTTGTGTCTATAGCCATGCATAAAAGCGATCGCCACCGAGCGTATCCCATCGTCATACGCATTTTGTAGGTCGACGCGAAGTTGATCTTCTTGCAATGGTTTCAGCACTTCGCCATCAGCGGACACACGTTCGTCGGCTTCGATGACTTGTTCGTAAACAAGCTCTGGCAATTTGATGTGCATGTCGAACAGACGCGGCCGGTTTTGATATCCAATCCGCAAAACGTCCCCGAATCCGGATGTGATGACCAATAAGGTGCGGTCGCCTTTGCGTTCCAGCAACGCATTAGTTGCGACCGTCGTACCCATCTTCACGGATTCTACAGTTCCAGGCGGAATTGGTGCGCCGCTTTCTAGCCCCAATAGGTCACGGATACCTTGTAGGGCCGCATCCTCGTATTGTTCGGGATTTTCGGATAGCAGCTTGTGAGTGATCAATTCTCCATCGGGGTTCTTCGCCACCAAATCTGTAAAGGTGCCGCCACGATCGATCCAAATTTGCCACATTTGTAGTGTCTCCGTTGCCGGATCAGGTCTTATCTAAACTGATCTCAATAGAATTGGTTAGGAAGCCATAAGGCCATTTGTGGCCAGACAAGAAGCAGTGCGATCATCGCGAACATGGCGACGACGAAGGGCAGAATCCCAATCATCACGTCGTTCATGCTGCCCGACTTTCGAATGCCTTGGACCACATACAAGTTGATGCCAATCGGCGGTGTGATCAGTGCTGTTTCCAACAAGACCATCAGCAAGATGCCGAACCACACGGGATCAAATCCCAGTGCCACCACAATCGGCGTGATCAATGGGGCTGTGGTCAGCAACATGGATAAGGTTTCCATAAAGCAACCCAGGACGATGTAAAATGCAACGATCATGATCATCGTTTGCATCGGTGTTAGGCCCAAGCTGGTTACGAATTCCGCCAGCGCTTGTGTGACGCCGAGCGCGCCCAGAATGAAATTCAAGAAAATGGCAGCCAAGATAATCAACATGATCATAGCAGTGGTGCGCATAGTGCCTTCGATGGCGCGTTTCAGCATCGCTGTGGTCAGTGCTTTATTCCACGCGGCCAATCCCAGCGCTGCCATCACGCCAAGGGCGGCGGCTTCTGTCGGTGTTGCGATCCCCGCGTAAATCGATCCGACGACGACGGCAAAGATACCGAGCGGGGGCAGCAAGCCTGATAGCGATGCGATTTTCTCATCCCAAGTTGATTCGTTGCCTGTGCCGCCCCAGGACTTGCGGTACATGCATGCGATGATCACGGTAACCATGAACAATCCAGCCAGCACCATCCCTGGGATGAACCCTGCCAAGTATAATTCTGGTACCGATGTGTCGGTCAGCAATCCATAAATGATTAAGTTGATGGATGGTGGTATCAGAATACCAAGCGTACCGCCCGCTGCGACTGTGCCGAGAAAGAGGCGCTCGTTATAGCCGCGCTTTTCGACTTCGGGCATGGCGACGGTGCCGATGGTGGCGGCTGTCGCGACGCTGGAACCTGACGTGGCGGCAAATAATGCGCATGCACCGATGTTGGAATGCATTAGCCCGCCGGGAAGCCAGCCCAGCCATTGGACCATCCCGTTATACATCTTTTCGGTGATGCCGGATCGCAGTAGCAATTCGCCCAGTAGGATAAACATGGGTATAGCAACCAACAGAAACTCGGTCGAGTTCTGCCACGCAATGTCACCAATGGCCAAATGCAGTGGCATGAACGAATGGGTGTATGACATGAAAAGCCCGAGCCACCCAAGTGATGCAGCAATGGGAACACTAAGAGCTAAAAGTCCTAAAAGGACGAGGAGTGCATGTAATAACATTTCAGATCTCGTCCTCAATCTGTTCATCGACGGTCGGAATGCCGAGACGTTTGTTTACGGTGCGCCAGTCTCTTTTCAGGATGCCGATCAAACCAGCGAGAATAAGTACCACGCCTGTAATAACGGCGAAGATCATGCCTAAAAACCAGAGTGTCTGCGGAATGGCTAGTGGTGTGCGAAGCGGCGTAATCGCGCGTGATCCGTGCTCATAAGTGTCAGAGAGTAGGAAGCCCGCGCGCCAAGCAACAAAGCCAATAAAGCCGACCAAAAGAACCATCCCAAATACATCCAAGATAGCGCGTATCGGTGCTGGTAAATGTTGGTATGCGGCATCGATCCGAATGTTGGAGCGGTGAATCATAGCGTATGACAGGGACAACATAATTGATATCCCAAAAGCGTAGCCGGTGATTTCATCGGCGCCCGCCATCGAAACACCAAAAATCTTGCGAAAGAAGACATCGACGGTGACCAAGGCGGCAGCAAAAATCAGCATCGCCCCTGAGATCCAGACAATCCTGAGAGAAAATCCCTCTAGTCCTGTCAATAATTTGTCGAAAAATGCCATGGCGCTCACCGATGCAAAAATGAATAAACAAAAAGAGTAGCCGGAGATCGATATGATCCCCGGCTATCGTTTGCAGATTACTTGACCTGCGCTTTTAGTCCCAGAATTGGACCGACGATTTCGTTCCACTGATCAGCGCATTCCTTGCCGCAGCGCTCTGCCCAACGGGCGAGAACGACGTCTTCGGCAATCTTGTCACGTGCTTTCAAATCAGCAGCAGATGGTTCGACCAGCTTCATGTTAGCAGGCTCGCCCAACTCGCACTTGCCACCTGTGATGCAGGAAACAGCCGCAGCGTCTTCACGCTCGGTTTCTGTCCACATGCGGTCTGACAGCGCAGCTATTTCTTTTTCAAGTGTTGCCTGTTGGTCTTTAGAAAGATTGTTCCACTTTTTCATGTTCATGGCACCGAAGGATAAGCCCCAACCCACGCGCATTGTGTAAGCGTGCGTTGCAGCCTGATACCATTTTGCATTGTAAGCTGGTGTTGTTCCGGTGATGCCGCAATCGACAACGCCCTTTTCAAGCGCAGGGATAACCTCTGCGAATGGAACGGTTACGCTGCTGGCGCCAACACCTTCGACAAAATCTCCCAACGTAGTTGAATATACGCGGATTTTCTTACCTTTGAGGTCTGCCATGCTATTAACTTCGGCGTTACACCAAAGCATCTGGCTCGGGAACGTATAGAGCTGAAGCAGCTTTGAATCGTAGATTTCCTCAAACGCTTTGGCCATGATTGGGAAGTAGGCATCAGCAACTTTGCGCTGTGTCTTGATGTCCTGAACCACAGATGACAGGTCAGCACCTTCGAACACGGCGTTTTCAGCTGCGACGTAGCCGACCAGACCATGTGCAAAGTCGAACACACCAAGCTTGAGCAGACGCATGATCTCAAAACCTTTGAGGCCAAGATCAGTCTGTGGCTTGATTTCCCCCTGGATGGAGCCGCCGGATGCCTTGGCGATCACTTCGTTCCAGAATGGACCTTCGTGTTTTTTGTAGTTGTTGAGGTTGCCCCAGGTGCCGACAGCCTTAACTACGGCCGTCTTGTCTTGGGCGTCAGCAACAGGCGCAAATGTGAGCGCAAGTGCTGCAATACCAGCTGCGATGCCGGCTTTAAAAGATACACGCATTATGAGATCTCCCTTGTTGTCGTGTTCTTGGGTTGTTTTGAATCTGTGGCCCATCCTGGCACGTCTGTGACCAGCATACTTCCGGGCGCATGTGTGATGCAGATCGATGGGCGGGCCGATCTGATTGCGTTTTGCGGGGTGACCCCACAAGCCCAAAAGACGGGAACTTCACCGTCCTTGAATTCAGTTGGATCGCCAAAATCTGGTGTGTTGATGTCGTTGATACCAATTTCAGCAGGATTTCCAATGTGGACCGGCGCACCGTGAGCATGCGGGAATCGCGCGCAAATGGCGCTGGCGCGGACCGCGTCGGAAATCGTAAGCGGACGCATCGAAACCACAGTGCCACCTTCAAAAGGGCCAGCGTGGTCGGTTTCGATGTTCGTGATGAACATGCTAACGGTTTTGTTCTGATCGATGTGGCGCAGATTGATGCCCTCGGCCATCAATGCGTCTTCGAACGTGAATGAACATCCCAGCACAAACGCCACATAGTTATCTTGCCAAAGGCTAGTGATATCTGTGACCTCATCAACCAGTTCGCCGTGTTCATAAATTCGGTATTTTGGCACATCGGTGCGGATATCCAAATCGTCACCCAGCGTATGCATCATGGGATTGCCGGTGTCGGATACGCCAATCAATGGGCAGGGCTGTGGATTACGCTGGCAGAACCGCGCAAAATCAAGGGCTAAGTCCTCTGGCAGGATCGCGACATTACCTTGCAGCATCCCTGGGCCGATACCCGCCGTGTGGCCTGTGTAAGCGCCACTTCGGATGTGCGGGCGCGCATGCTTGATGCTTTTGCCACGTAATTCTTCAAAGCTAATCGAATTTGGAACCTCGGCTTTTAGCGCCGCGTTGCTAACCATCTTGTATCCCCTGCCTGCGTCCGGTTTCAGATCGCACATGATCTAATCAGAGGAATCGACAAAAAGTCGAATTTATAATTTTTAGTCTATATGATAAAATTTATTTATGTAATGACTATAAACGGCAGAAATCATGAACTTACGGCAGTTAGAAACATACCTTTGGGTGGCCAAATTAGGCAGTTTTTCAAAGACAGCCGAGAAGCTTTTCACCACTCAGCCAGCTATCTCGAGCAGAATTTCAGCACTAGAGGATGAATTGCAAGTGACCTTGTTCGAACGTGATGCGGGCAGTGTGCGCCTGACGGCATCCGGGCGGACACTTTTGCCAATGGCTGAAGAGGCCTTAAGCGCGGTCGAAGAGATGCGCGAGCGGGCAGGGGCCCCGGCTGAAGTTTCAGGGGTGCTTCGGATCGGGGCGTCGGAGACGATTGTGCAATCTTGGCTCCCAGATTTGCTGGCGCAACTGCGTGATTTATATCCCGCCCTTGATGTTGAGATTACCGTCGATGTGACAGGAAATCTGAGGAACGAACTGGTCGAGCATCGCATCGATCTTGCATTCCTGATGGGCCCTGTTTCCGAATACACCGTGACCAATTTACCGTTATGTGAGTTTCCGATGATTTGGGCGATGCGTCCGCCGATCAAGGGGCGGAAAAAGATCAAGATGACGCTCCGCGATATGTTGCGGTTCCCCATTCTGACCTATGCCCGCAACACTCGGCCCTATACGGAAATCAATGATGTCTTTCGCGAACGTACGGGGACAACCCCTAGGATATTTCCATCAACATCATTGAACGCGGTGCAACGCATGGCGGAGAGTGGCGTCGGGATCGCGACCGTCACCCGTGAATTGATGGCCGACGCCCTTGAAGATGGCAGATTGGTTGAAGTTGAGACGGAATGGAACCCAACCCCGCTGACCTTTACCGCATCATACATCAGTGATCCGGCCAGACCGATTATTAGAAAGGTGGCGGATTTGGCGCGGAAAGTTGCGGACCTAGGCCGAATCCAAGGCCCGCAACCTTGACGTATTGCCGTGGCCCTTCTAGGTGAAATTGTAACCTAGGAGGGGATAATGACGTCGAACACGCGAAAATTGGTGTATTTTGAAAACTGGTGCGACCCTGTTGCCGAAGAAATTCTAAATGCGGCACCGGGTATTGAACTCATCCGCCTGACCCAAGATCAAGACGAAGACACAGTTTTTGACGTCATGCGCGAAGCGCACGGCTATCAAATGCTCGCCAAGACCGAGATGCAGGTCCGCTGGCGTCCCGATCGCGCGTTCATCGAAAAGTGCCCGAATTTGCTGGCGATTGCATCGTTAGGCGCGGGTTATGACGCATGTGACGATGCGGCAGCAACCGATCACGGCATCATGGTGGTAAACAATTCAGGTGCCAATTCCGATAGCGTCGCACAGCACGCCATCGGAATGTTGCTGGCCTTGTCCAAAAACATGATCCGTCATGACCGCATGATGCGCGAAGCCCCTGGTCTGGATCGAATGACGTATCCTGGTCTTGAAACAACAGGCAAAACTCTTGGAATTATTGGGCTGGGAAATATTGGGCGTCGCACAGCCAAGATCGCCCGCCACGCATTAGATTTGAACGTGATAGCATATGATCCGTATATTTCGGATCAGGACTTTGCCGAGCGCGATGCCGAAAAGGCGAGCTTTGAGGACGTTTTCAAGAACTCAGATTACATATCCGTTCATTGTCCTTTGACGAGTGAAACCAATGGCATGATCGATGCGGCGGCGTTCGCTATGATGAAACCGAGCGCGTATTTCATCACGACAGCGCGTGGCTTTATTCATGACGAGGCGGCATTGGTTGCAGCGCTGGCGGCAAACCAAATGGACGGCGCCGGTATTGATGTATTTGACCAGGAACCGCCAGGGCCTGGACATCCATTGATGCAGTTCCAAAATGTGCTGATGACACCGCATGCTGCGGGCATCACAGATGTGTGCAATTATAAGATGGCGAAATGGGGGGCCGAGCAATGGATCGAGGTCCTCAACGGACGGCGTCCACCTAGGCTTGTGAACCCGGAATGCTGGGATGCGTATGTTGAGCGCCATACCCGTGTGATCGGACACGCGCCAACGGATTAGGCAAAGGAGGTATCGATATGGCAGATAACGATCAGCGCGCTGCGCCGCGATATGCCGTCGATACACCTGTTCGGGGTTCCGCTGGGTCAGCGCAATTTCAAGGCCGATTGAAAGATGTATCGCGAACCGGGGCCGCCGTTGTCGGTATGGGCGACGTGGGCTACGACAATTTTCAGTTTGTGTCGTTACATATGGAAGGCATCGGTGAAATGTCGGGTCAGGTTCAGCGCCGCATTCCAGATGGCTTTGCACTGCAATTCAACGAAGAAGATGAAGAAGAGAAGCTTAAGCTTGAGGCGGCTGCCCGCGCGATGATTGGATCGCGGCCCATCTACGGCTAGGGTATTCTGCCGATAGGGTCGTCATTCTAAAATCTATGGTCGCTTAAAAAAGCGCTTCGAGACTGTTCGTGACCAGCAGGAAAATGCCGTATCCTGCAATGGCAATTCCGACACCTGTTCCAAGCGCCGCACCAATAGTTTCGCTGATAACACTCTCGACGTTCTTGCTCATTTCCACCTCCATATGCCTACTTTTGAAAACAGGACGAACCGTTCTGGTTCTTTTATGGTTTCTGGATGTTAACCATTAAACGGCAGATCAATAGCCACGTCTGTGATGGCGCTCACATAGATAAAATTTTATGTAATGGATCAATCGCAGATGCTCTGCACTGCCTGCCATTCGAACTTTGAGAGTGCACGACCGTTAGATTGTGATAGTCGCCGGATTTCATCAGCGCGGTTTTCGCCACTGGGATGGGTGCTCAGGAATTCGGGAATGGCCGCGGAAATGGGATCGGCCTCAGATAATCGCGATAGAAAGTCTGCGAGGGGACGCGCCGTTAATCCAAGCTGATTGAGCGCCGTTACCGCCATGATGTCAGATGCAGACTCTGCCTCACGGCTATAACCGCTTTCAATCACGGTGGAACCCACACCGCTGAGAACCGTGCCACCAAACACATCGCCGACCAACAAACTGATCAGAAATGCGGTTCCTGTTTGTTTGATGGAAACCTGTAGCGGGTCACGGCGCACCACGTGCGCGATTTCATGGGCCAGCACGCCGATCACTTCATCACCTGATTTCGCATCATCAATCATGCCGGACAACAGTACGACTTGCCCGCCCGGCAGCGCGAACGCATTTGGTACGCCGACATCAATTACCGTGATATTGATTGGAAAGGGGCTTTCCATAAGGTTGGCGATTTCATCGGCACGTTTCTGCAACACGCGCATGCCGGCCTCGGCATCGCAAATCAAATGCCCGCTGTCTGAATTTGCCCTCTCTAATACACCGATGATTTGATCGCGCGATTGCTGGCCCATCTTTTGTTCATATGAATGGGGGATCATCTGCACGACGGCACTCGACATTTGTGGGATCAAATAAATGAAAATCCCAGCTAGTGAGATAACCGCGAATACGCCCGCCCCCAGCCATACCGGCCAACGCGTGGTTGGGTTGTCACCTTTTTTCAGGTTCGGGCATTTATGGATCAGCCATTGGCCGTGGTCATTTTCGGGCAGCGTCAATCGCGCATCAGAACCGACGGTACGAAATCGCAAACCCGATACGCTGTCGGCGGCTCGGATATCGTCATAACGCCATGTCGCTAGCGTCGTTTCACCAGATTGAATAACTAACGAAGACGATGCATCAATACACAGCACGTCATGACGTGTTGCAGTTTGACCGTCGTTGTATGTTGCGCGATGAGACATCGTATTGGTTATTTATTACTGCTGATTTGTTAATGTCCGCAGAGTATTGGATTCCCGCCTGCGCGGGAATGACAAACAGGAGCATACAATTATCACGCGTCATGCTGAACTCGTTTCAGCATCCATTGGCGCATAGGAGACATCTCGCCAATTTATAAACAGATCCTGAAACGAGTTCAGGATGACAATTGATAGTTTATCGATGAAGTCTACAGCCCACCAATATCCAGCGCATCGGCTAACCCTTCACCGGTTTTCTGAGAGTCAGACGCGGACTGTATGACTCTTTCCATAGTCACCGGTTTAGAGATGGTGGTGGTCGTAAATATCTTTCGTAATAACTCAAACTGAAAAATGATTGTCCAAATTAAGGGGGACGATAAAAAGGCGACAAATAGACCAACGAAGGTCAGAATAAATGGCAAGATTTTTGCGTGTTCAGCTGTTTTGTCTGCGGTTGTTCTTCCCGGAAATAACCAATAATCCAGTTCGCTATCAAACAAAAAGATTGGCGCGGTCAAGAGTCCAGAAAACCCAATAATCATGGCGCTTGCCAGCAATCCAACCATCAAGGGTTGCTGAATAGAGAAATTAGACCGAAATTCCGAGTCTTTAACGAAGATGTGTGCCAGCAAGTGTTGCAAGAGCTTGAGTCCAAACCAGAACTGTAAAACAAGCCAAACGGTGGTAGTGACGACGAGAGCTATACCCACGGTTCTCAAGTTTAGAGGTTCATATTCTTCGGTTGAACCGAGATAAACTAGCGCTCTTCCGATATCAAAATCGGACTTGTACCCCAGAAAGACCAGTACGACAGCAGTTAGCCAAATGGGTAACAATACCAGTATCCATGGTCCGAGTAACGGCCGAGCCAAACCATTAAATGCCGCAGCCGTCTGACCAATCCGCGTGTGCGTGATCTGATAACGCCATAACTCGATTGCCATCCACGGATAGGCGATACCCAAGGTCAGAACGGTGAGAACGGACCACCCCAGACTCAGTTTCAAGAACGTCCAGGTAGATCCGTCTAGGCCGAGGCGGATACCACGCCAGGCGGTGTGGCTCATCCGATAACGCCAAGCCCTGTAAAAGCCGATCTGGATCAGCGCAAAGATAACGATGTAATAGGCAATTTCGAGACCGACATGGAGCGCTCTTTCCTCCGGTGGTGCGAGGGATTGAATGCCCTCGTATATCAGACCCAACGGAAAAAGAATGGCCAGCACGATCAAAAAGCCAAGCAGTAATTCGCTGCCTTTTCCGGTGTATTCAAGTGGGTCACCCATGAAACGAATGTTCGACCAAATGAACCGGCGTACGTTGGTTTTGGCCCAAAACCGATAGATGCCGAGCGTGATGATGGTGAGGAATAAGTTGATGAGTAGGAGTTTAAAAAAGAGCCCTCGGCGGCCGGTAAACTCAAAGGTTTCAGTCTGAATTTGATCGGTGATTTCTTGCGAAGACATTGACTAACCCCCGACCTGCGCTAGACCATTGATCAATGTTATTTCCCTTAGAACATCGATGCACCATAAGGTGGCACGCCGCAAGGTTATATGGTGGATTTGTCGCGCCCTATTTTTTGCATAGTTGGCACCGATGAGAGCATCAACGTGATTGGTCGCGGTCTTGTGTTCTTGGGTCGTTTTGCGCCGCAAGCGATGGCGCTCGGCGTTTTTATTGGGCTGTTGGCGCCATGGCTGACAGATCTGATGCGCCCCCTATTGTCCAGTGCCGTTTGGCTATTACTGGTATTGTCATTGTTGCGCGTTGATGTGGATGCGGTGGTGGCACAGTTAAAACGCCCTATTTTGCCAGTATCCACCACTCTATGGATGCTGATTGCGTCGCCTTTGATTGTCGCTGCAATTCTGACGTTCTTTGATTTCAGACCAGGGGTGGAGGCGGGGATGATCCTTGCTGCGGGATCTTCTGCCCTGTTCTCAACACCAGTTCTTGGTGTCATGTTTGGATTGAACGGCGCATTACTTTTGGTTGTCCTAGTTGCCAGCACGCTCCTCGTGCCGATCTCGCTCCCATTGATTGCACTTTTTTTGCTCGGTTTTGACATGGGCGCAGACCCATTTGAACTCCTCGTCCGCATGTCGGCCCTCGTGACCAGCGCAGTGATCGCCGCCTTTGTCTTTAAAAACATGATGGGCCGCGAAACGCTCGTGAAATACGCGCATATCATAGATGGATGGGCGGTAATCTTGTTGATCATTTTTGCCGTCGCCATCATGCAGGGGTTGCAGGCCCGGATCATCGATGCACCCATGGATACGTTGGTGGTCACGGGTTTGTCATTTGCCACATACGTCGGATTGATGATCCTTAGCGGGATATGCTTTTTGTGCGTCGGTGGCAAGATTGGTCGCCAAGGATTGGTCAGTCTCGGTTTTATTAGCGGGACACGAAACCTTGCCATAATTTTGGCGGTTTTGCCGCCGAATGTAGATCCGGATATCCCGCTGTTTTTTGCGGTGGGGCAATTTCCCATCTACATTATGCCACTGGTCTTGCGGCCTGTGATCAATCGGTTGCTGGGTAAGACAAAAGTTTGAGATGCGTTTTCGGATCTCGACAAATAGAGGTCGGAGAAAAATGAATGCGAACTTGGAAGTTCTGGCGGCGTTTCGGTGTCATATTTTTGCTGGTGATTGCAGGTTCGGCAATTACAGCGCTTGATCGTCATCAAGTCCACGCGGATTGGTGGTCGGCCAGTCGCGAACCGATTGGCATTGCCCCGGATCCAGCTCAAGTAACGGAACCCATCATCCAAGTTTATGCGGCCCGCGCGTATAATTGGCGCGGCTATTTCGGTGTGCATACGTGGATTGCCGTAAAACCGCAGGATGCATCCCGGTTTACCATCTATGAAGTGTTCGGCTGGCGCGCGCGTCGGGGCGGCAATGCTGTGGTGGTTTCATCCCGAGAACCGAATTCCCGTTGGTATGGGGCAGCCCCCACGTTGCTAGCAGAAGTGCGTGGTGATGGCGTCGAAGACATGATCGAGCGTGTCGCTGCTGCGGCAAAAAGTTATCCCTACCAGAACACATACACTGTTTGGCCGGGGCCAAATTCAAATACCTTCACCGCATACGTTGCGCGGCAGGTGCCAGAGCTAAAACTGGACCTGCCACCGACGGCCATTGGAAAAGATTATATTCCTGACGGGGGTGTCATCGCGGCTACGCCCAGTGGGACAGGATTTCAGGTTTCGTTGTTTGGTCTGTTGGGTGTGATGGCTGCCGCCGAAGAGGGCGTTGAGCTGAATTTCCTTGGTCTCACGTTCGGTGTCGACTTTTTATCGCCTGCCATCAAACTGCCATTGGCAGGACGGGTCGGATTTGAGAATGTCTCACCACAAGGTTAAGCGAACCACAGGATAAAATCATGAGCATTTGGGGCAAAGTTATTGGTGGTGTCACCGGGTTTGCAGTTGGTGGTCCGATCGGAGCGATCATTGGCGCGGTCGCAGGTCATCACGTCCTCGACAAAGATAAATCTGTTGCCGGAAAGATTGGTAACGAAGAACGCCAAGTCGCGTTTACAACGGCGGTGATCATCCTGTCCGCGAAAATGGCCAAGGCCGATGGACAAGTAACCCGTGAAGAGGTCAATGCATTCAAAGAGGTTTTTCATATACCACCAGGCGAAGCCCAGGCGGTCGGGAAGATCTTTGATCAGGCCAAGGCTAGCTCTGATGGGTTTGAACCGTACGCTGAACAGATTGGTCAGATGTTTCGTGGCGAGTGGAATGTTTTGGAAGAGCTTTTGGGTGCGCTGTTTCATATTGCCAAGGCGGACGGCAAAATCCACGCCGACGAAATCAGATTCGTCCGGGGTGTGGCGTTGTTGTTTGGATTCTCGGAGCGCGATTTCGAACGTATTCAAACTATTCATTTATCCGGGTGGCAGGGCCAAGGTGGTAGGGCGGCAAAGGCCGATGATGCCTATGAGATTTTGGGAGTAGAGCCCAGTGCCACCGACGACGAAGTTAAAAATGCCTATCGCAAATTGGCCCGCGAAAATCATCCTGATGTTCTAACAGCCAAAGGTATGCCGCAGGAATTTATTGATCTTGCTAACGAGAAGTTGGCGACCATTAATGACGCCTATGACCGCATTAAAAAGTCTCGCGGTTTTAACTAACGATACATTTGGTGCGCTGCATGCCGTGCAGTAATCAAATTCTGAAAGATATATTAATATGCCGCTATGGGGGGTGCTGGCAGCGCTATTGATCGTGACACTATGGGGCGCGAACTTTGTTGCTGTAAAAATAGCAGTGACAGATGTCCCGCCTTTTTTCGCCGCCGGAATTCGTTTTGGTGCGCAGGTGATTTTGCTGAGTCCGTTTTTACGGGTTCGTGTCCAGGATCTAAAGCATCTGCTGATCTATGCTGTTTTCATGGGCGTGGGGCATTTTGCCGTTATGTTCCTGGCTATCCAGTATCTCGATGTTACGACGATTGGGATCGTATTGCAGTTGGGGACACCTTTTATGGTTCTGCTGGCGTGGCTGATGCTTGGAGAGAAATTCGGCGTGTGGCGCATGATCGGTATGGGCATCGCCTTTGCCGGCATTGTTGTTCTGATCGGATTTCCCGAAGATGATATTGACCCGATGTGGCTTCTGGCGCTGGTTTTCGCTGCGTTTATGTGGGCCCTGGGAACTGTGCGTGCGAAACAACTCAGTGACATTCCACCGTTCTCATTGATTGCATGGATGTCTTTGATGGCGATGCCGATGGTTTTTGCGTTGTCATTCGCATTTGAAACAAATCAGCTTGAAATCACCTTATCGGCACCGCCGCGCTTTTGGGCTGCACTGGCATATATGGTGATCGCCAGTGCAATTATCGGCTACGGCATGTGGTATTATCTAATGAAGTCTTATGACGTTGCAGTTGTTGCCCCATATAATTTGCTGGTGCCGTTGGTATCAGCAATCTGCGGGGTCATGATCATGGGGGATACACTGACAGTGTCGAAAGTCTTGGGTGGTATCATGATTGTGGGCGGCGTATCGCTGATTACACTGCGTCAGGTATATCTGGTGAGAAGAGCAGGTAAGCATACAGAGTTCAGGACATGACCCGATCACCCAATTTTAACAGCCGAGAGGGCACGCCTGTCGATATGCTTGTTCTGCACTATACTGGCATGCGAACCGCACAAGCAGCTTTTGATCGATTATGTGACCCAGCAGCGGAGGTCAGCGCGCATTATATTATCGAAGAAGATGGCACCCTATCCGTGTTGGTTGACGAAGCCGACCGTGCTTGGCACGCGGGCGTCGCGTCATGGCGAGGCGAGAGTAATATCAACAGTCGTTCCATCGGAATCGAACTGGTCAATCCAGGGCATGAATTTGGTTACCGGGCATTCCCCGATGAACAGATCAGTGTCCTTATAGATTTATGCTGCGGGATTTTGGATCGTCACGAAATCCCGGGGCGGAACGTGATCGGGCATTCCGATGTTGCACCGACGCGAAAAGAAGATCCCGGCGAATTGTTTCCATGGGAGAAGCTTGCCAAGAATGACATCGGATTGTGGCCGCAAGATGTGCAGTCGTTCGACCCCGTTCAACCCGATGGCGTGCCGAAGGCTTTGTCCGACATTGGCTATGAAACAGTAGACGTTGATGCGACCATCATCGCATTCCAGCGGCATTTTGTATCTGATAGTCTGGGCAAAGGTTTGGACGCGCTTACGCGTCGTTCACTTGCCGCCGTCGTCTCTATGCTATAATCAACCCCGGCCAGACGGTTGGATGACCGCGCGCAGCAAACCGAAAGGTGCTGTGGGAGGAAAGTCCGGGCTCCACGGGGATACGGTGCCGGGTAACGCCCGGCGGGGGCAACCCTAGGGAAAGTGCCACAGAAAGCAAACCGCCCATGGTCCGCCTTGGGTAAGGGTGAAAGGGTGCGGTAAGAGCGCACCGCTCCAACGGTAACTGCGGAGGCATGGTAAACCCCACCGGGAGCAAGACCGAGTAGGGACGATGGCGGTTCGCCGCAGGTGCATCCTCGCACTGTCGTTCGGGTAGGTCGCGCGAGGTGTCCAGCAATGGGCATCCCAGATGAATGGTCATCTATCGTCTTCGGACGTGGACAGAACCCGGCTTACAGACCGTCTGGCTTTTTTATTTATATTAAGCGGCTTGGAGACGGTTGGATTGACCAAGTCGGTCATCATGCATGTGATCTAACCCGTTTGTTTCTGTGTCCCCGCTTTCGCAGGGCCCCAGGGTTTATCGGTGTGAATTAAGTCCGGTGAAGTAACGATCTTTGAACCGCTAGGGTTTCTCAGTTGTGACCGCCCCCAAATTGCCCACATTCTCCCATCGTATTGCCACAACGCGGGGGCATCTTTGCGTCTGTTTCGTCCCGGAAATCCGGGGTTTTCATTAACCATAGTGGCAACAGAAACCATTGACGCCCAATAAAACCCATGATATCCCAAAATATCCCATTTTATGGCATAAGTGCGCCCGGGATACGGACCAGCGCGGTCCAGACGAGGATCAATCGGCAGAAGCCGTTTATATCATGATGGAATTAAGGAGCCCTAAATGGGGGTCTTTACGGGGACGCATAAAAATAAAGTCGACAAAAAGGGCCGAGTTTCGGTGCCGAAGACTTTTCGCGCGCTCTTCGAGGGCGAGGCTTTCAACGGCCTTTACGTCTATCCGTCATTTCGTCAGCCAACGCTTGAGGCATGTCCAGAGAGTTTCATGGAGCGGATCGTCGATAGCATCGAAGACGCACCCATGTTCTCGGACGAATACGACGACATTTCCATCATCGTTGAAAGTGCCCAGCGCCTGCCATTTGACACGGAAGGCCGGATCGTTATCCCCGACGAATTCCGTGCAGATGTTCAAATCAAGGACGAGATCGCATTTGTGGGCCGCGGTCGCACATTTCAGATATGGGCACCAAAGGTCTACGAAGAAATGCGCAAACCCGCGTTCGAGCGCGCTAAACAACGCGGCCTTACCCTCAAACTCCGACGACCTAGTGATAGATCCGGCGATCAAACGGGGGAGGGCTGATCATATGAGCGATGATCGTCATATCCCAGTCCTGGTTGATGATGTGGTTGATGTGCTGGCACCTCGCGATGGCGCGGTTTATGTCGACGCGACATTTGGTGCGGGCGGTTACAGCCGCGCGTTACTAGAGGCCACCGATTGCACGGTGTGGGGCATTGATCGTGATCCCGATACTGTCGCGGCGAGCAAAGAAATCTCAGACCAGTACGGGCAGCGCCTGACGGTTCTCAAAGGGCGTTTCGGCGACATGCGCGAACTGTTGGCCGATGTTGGCGTTGAGCAAGTGGATGGCATTGCGCTGGACTTAGGCGTATCGTCGATGCAAATCGATGATCCGGCGCGTGGCTTTTCATTCAAAGCCGACGGCCCATTGGATATGCGGATGTCCCGGGACGGGATGAGTGCCGCTGACGTGGTCAATGAGCTGGCCGAAAAAGAACTCGCAGACATTATTTATAAGTACGGCGAAGAGCGTGCATCCAGAAAGATCGCCAGCGCCATCGTCGAACTTCGTCAAATTTCTCCGATCACCCGCACCAGCCAGTTGGCTGATGTTGTGCGCAAGGTGGTGCGGAAGTCCAAGGATGGCATCGATCCGGCAACGCGCACGTTTCAGGCGTTACGGATTTTCGTCAACGAAGAGCTGGCCGAGCTGGACCGCGGCCTGGCGGCAGCCCTTACACTTTTGGGTGAGGGTGGCCGTCTGGCCGTGGTCTCGTTCCACTCGTTAGAAGATCGTCGGGTTAAGACGTTCTTCCAAGAACGCAGTGGATCCGGGCCAAAGCCGTCGCGCCATATGCCCGAGGTGGGCGATGCGGCAGCCAAGTATTTCGATATTTCAGAACGTCGCGGTCGTGTCGCTGGCGACGATGAAATTCGGCGCAATGTGCGTGCGCGTTCGGCACGACTGCGCTGGGGTGTGCGGACTTCAGCCCCTGTGCGAACGGCAGCTTAGGGATGGTGGCATGAAACACTCAACCATTTTCCTGGTTTTGATGGCAGCCGCTGTCAGCGTCGCGTTGTTCGTTGTCAAATACCGCGTACAAGATTTGGAAGCGGAATTCAAAGATACGAACCGGCAGATATCCGCAGCAGAAAAAGACCTGCACGTGCTGCGTGCCGAATGGTCACATCTGAACCAGCCGCACCGCCTGCGTCAGTTGGCGGGGCAATACTTGGAAATTGGACCGCTCGATGCCAAGCGTATCGGTGATGCAGAGCATATTTTAGGTGAGCTTCCTGTTCGCGAAGAGTTGGCTGAGGCTTCCGAAGCTGAACAGAACGAAACCGGCGAGAAGGAGGTGGCGCAATGACGATGCAACTCCCTCCTGCGCAGGCGAAGCGTAAAATTGAAGGTTTTGGCAAAGAAGCCCTGGAAACGGGCCGAAATCGGTTACTTGTGGCGGCTGCTGTTTTGACGCTGGCCTTTGGAGGTATTGGTGCGCGTCTGGTCGATTTATCTGTCCTCGACGCCAACAAAGATGTCGGTACGGCGCTGCCTGTTATGTTGCAAAAACCCGTATCTCAACGTGCAGATATTGTTGATCGTAACGGCGTAATTCTGGCATCGAGTCTGCCAACGGCGTCTTTGTACGCTGATCCGTCCGAAGTTATCGACCCACGCGGTGCAGCGAAAAAAATTGTAGAAGCTTTTCCAGAGATCAATCGAAAGAAGTTGATCGAAGATTTGGAAAAAGGCGGTCGCTTCGTTTGGATCAAACGTAATCTCTCTCCAGATCAGCAGATGATGGCCAACCGCCTCGGCATTCCCGGTTTTTCGTTTATCCGGGAGGAGCGACGCGTTTACCCGCATGGGAAATTGACCGCTCATATCCTGGGTGCGACAGACATTGATGGAAACGGCGTGGCAGGTGTCGAGAAGTTCTTTGATGAACGACTGCAAACCCCAGACGCCGAGTTGCGTTTGTCGTTGGATATCCGTGTGCAATCGATATTGCGGACGGAACTGGTTGCAGCCGTTTCTGAATTCAAAGCAATCGGTGCTGCCGGTGTCGTGATGGATGTGCAAAATGGCGAAGTCGTTGCCATGGTTTCGCTGCCCGACTTTGACCCCAACGAACTGAGTCATGCGAGCATGGATGCCAAGTTCAATCGCGTGACCAAGGGCGTGTATGAAATGGGCTCGACGTTCAAGTTATTCACTGCCGCAATGGCCTTGGACAACGGGACCATTGATATGGACGGCGGGTATGATGCCACAAAACCCATCCGTATAGCGCGCTTCACGATTAATGATTTTCATGCTCAAAAACGCTGGTTAAGTGTTCCTGAAATTGTCGTCCATTCATCTAATATTGGTGCCGCGAAAATGGCCGTTGATGTGGGCACAGAGGGACAGCAACAGTTTCTGCGTCAACTGGGTTTGCTGTCACCCGTTGCTCTTGAATTGCCAGAACTCGGGCGTCCGCTGACGCCATATCGCTGGCGCGAAATCAATACGATGACCATTTCTTATGGGCACGGAATAGCAGTCACGCCAATTCATTTGGCAGGTGCCATCGGCACATTGGTGAATGGGGGCGTGTCGTACCCGGCGACACTTTTGAAATCCATTGATGGTTTAGCGCATCGGGGTGAGCGGGTCATATCCCAAGAAACGTCTGACAAGATGCGTCAATTGATGCGCTTGGTGGTTGCCAATGGCACAGGTCGTAAGGCCGAGGCAAAAGGTTATGTCGTTGGCGGGAAGACAGGTACGGCCGAAAAGCAAGTAGGTGGGCGTTATAAGAAGAGTGCGAAGATATCTTCTTTCGTGGGCGCCTTCCCCATCCACAAACCGCGTTATGTGGTTTTCGCCATGATCGATGAGCCTATCGGGAACAAAAGCACCTTCAACTATGCGACCGGCGGCTGGGTGGCAGCGCCCGTTGTGAAACGTGTCGTTGCCCAGGTCGGGCCATTGCTTGGGATCATGCCACATAATGACGAGGAGGAACCGCTCGCACTTCCGATAATCGACAAGCACAAAAAGAAAGCGAAGGCGGCCAAACCAGACCCAGGATTGGTGAAGCGCGCTTCGGTATCATCTGGTGTGGTTCGGGAAAAAACAAAGTCGTCGTCTGATCAGGCGAAGCCAGCACCGCCAGCACCCAAGGAAACCAAGTCGGAAATAAAGTCTGAACCGCCGCCAAAAGAAGATCCGGACGACCGCATTGCACGGAAAACCCGCGAAGCGCTGGAGCAGGCCTTTGCGGTTCAATGATATTTGGGATGAAGAGAATTTGAACGCTATTGACGACGTTTGGGGCCGACTAGAAATCACAGGGGTGACCTGTGACTCGCGTCGGGTTGAGCCCGGATACGTCTTCGCGGCGTTTCCGGGTTCCGTTGTTGATGGTCGTGATTTTATCGCCGACGCTGTTGCACGTGGTGCGGTAGCGGTCGTTATCCCTGATGAAGATGATACAGACTATGGCGCGGGCGTGCCGATCATTCGTGATCGTGATGCGCGTCATAGGTATGCAACTCTCGCTGCTGGTTTCGCAGGTCGCCAACCGCAACACATCGCCGCGGTAACAGGGACGAATGGTAAAACCTCTGTTGCTTGGTTTGCACGGCAGCTTTTGAACGCATCTGGGATCGCCGCTGGCAGTGCTGGCACTTTGGGCATGCTGGGTACGTCTGCAACGGGTGACGAAATGCACCGTGTTGAGGGTTCGCTGACTACACCGGACCCATCAGATTTGCATCGTGATTTGAAAGCGATGGCGGAGAGCGGTGTTGAACATCTGGTGTTGGAAGCATCAAGCCATGGTTTGGATCAGCGGCGTCTTGATGGTGTGCGCGTGCAAGCATGCGCCTTTACCAATCTCAGTCGAGATCATTTGGATTACCACGGCACTGAAGATGCATACCTGACCGCTAAATTACGTTTGTTCGACACGCTGGTGATGGATGGTGGCGTGGCTGTTGTGAATACGGATGCCCGTTATGCCGAAGCTTTCACGAGTGCCGCTCAACGCCGAGGATTACAAGTCCTGACTGTCGGTTCTAGTTATCAAGCTGATTACAATTTGTTGGGTCAGCAAGCTGTGCCTGCGGGGTTAGAAATTACTGTCAAGATTTCCGGTGAAGAGTTTTCGGCCACTGTGCCGTTAATTGGGGGGTTTCAAGCCGAGAATGCTTTGGTTGCTTTGGGCCTTGCAGTTGCATTGGGTGCGGAACTGGACAGAGCTTTTGCTGGTCTATCAACGCTAAAATCGGCACCAGGGCGAATGGAGTTATGCGGGCACAAAGGTACTGCCGGTGTCTACGTTGACTACGCCCATACACCGGATGCCATCGAAACGGCGCTGCAGGCCATTCGTCCACATACGCAAGGCCGAGTTCATGCAATTTACGGCTGCGGTGGCGATCGTGATCCAGGCAAGCGCCCTGAAATGGGACGCGCAGCGGCGGAAAATGCAGATATCGTTTATCTGACCGATGACAATCCCCGTGGTGAAGATCCGGCTTTGATCAGAAAAGCGGCCATGGCCGGTTCACCCGATGCCATCGAGATCGGTGATCGGATGTCTGCAATCCGCGAAGCCATTGCCAATTTGCAGGATGGCGATGTGCTTGTCGTCACCGGCAAAGGACATGAACAAGGTCAGACCGTTGGAGACCATGTTCTACCATTTGATGATCGTGATGCTGTGCGTCAGATCCTCGCGGAACTGTTATCATGAATGCCGCAACAGAAAATTTATGGTCGGCATCAGAGGCTGCATCTGCCACCCACGGCGATACCGTTGGTGATTGGGTCGCGTCAGGCGTATCCATTGATACGCGTACGTTGAACTCCGGTGATTTGTTCATAGCTTTGCGGGGCCCTAATCACGATGGTCATGATCATGTTCAGGATGCTTTAAAAAAGGGAGCTGCCGCGGCCGTTGTCGAGCGCGCGTATTCGAATGTACCCGATAATACAGACCTGCTTCGTGTTGATGATTCGGAACAAGCACTTCGGGATTTGGCAGTGCACGCGCGCGCCCGAACGCCGGCACAGATTTGCGGTGTGACTGGTAGTGTCGGCAAAACGGGCACCAAAGAATTATTGTCCGCCGCGCTGGATGCGCAGGGAAACGTCTCGGCCACGGCTGGGAACCTGAATAACCATTATGGTCTTCCGCTTAGTTTGTCGCGTATGCCTGCGAATACCGATTACGGTATTTTTGAAATGGGCATGAACCATGCGGGTGAAATCTCGCCGCTTTCGAAATTGGCACGCCCAGATGTTGCGATGATCATGAGTATTGAATCCGTTCACATTGAAAACTTTGATGGGATCGTAGGTATTGCGGATGCCAAATCTGAAATTTTCGATGGGCTACTGAACGGTGGTACAGCTGTCATTAGCAGGGACACGCCATTTTTCGACAGACTGGCCGAGCGCGCGCGTGAATGCGGTGCAGCACAAGTGTGGGGCTTTGGTATGCATTCATTGTCGAACGCGCGGTTCCTTGCGGCTGACCCAACGCCGACGGGCCAACACGTACAAGCGACCATTGGCTCCAAGCATCTGAAGTATCACCTCAGCATGCGCGGGCGTCACTGGGCAATCAACACCCTGGGAGTCCTGGCGGCTGTCGCATCTTTGGGGGCAGACTTGGATGCGGCAGCCCAGGCACTCGTTCATGTAAAGCCGCCAAAAGGGCGTGGCGAAATCCACAAGGTCAATGCCGAAGACGGTGCGTTCGCCATTGTTGATGAAACCTACAACGCCAGTCCCGTCGCTGTGCGAGCGGCGATGGAAGTACTGAAAAACTCTTCACCTGGACGTGGTGGCCGTCGGGTTGTTGTTCTGGGTGATATGCTGGAACTCGGCGAAGACTCGGAAAGAGAACATCTCTCGCTCGCCAACGATATCACCGCCCATGACTTTGATCTCGTCTTTGCCTGTGGCGAATACATGCCCGGTATATTGGAGCGCCTAACCGATGATATGCGCGGCGGTGCCGCGCCTAATTCTGAAGAATTAGCGGGCCTGGTTGCAAAGCGTGTGCGGTCTGGAGACTTGGTTTTGGTCAAGGGTTCGTTTGGCAGTCAAATGGGCAAAGTTGTCAGCCGGCTTATGGCGATGGACGCAACTCGCGAAACGGATGGGGACGCCTAGGCATGTTATTTCATATCTTGCTGCCTCTCGCTGATGAATTTGGTGTTTTGAATCTTTTCCGTTACCTGACATTTCGGACGGGTGGCGCGATGATGACGGCGTTGGCTGTCAGTTTTCTGTTCGGTCCCGTGTTGATTGAACTGCTCCGCGCGCGTCAAGGACAAGGTCAACCCATCCGCGAGGATGGACCTGAGGGACATTTGTTGACCAAAAAGGGCACGCCGACAATGGGCGGAGTACTGATTCTGCTCGCCGTTTGTTCCGCGACGCTATTGTGGTCAGATCTTACCAATGTTTACGTCTGGTCTGTGATCGGTGTGACAGTCGGGTTCGGCTTCATTGGGTTCTTGGATGATTTTCTGAAAGTCTCCAAACGCAATACCAAGGGACTATCTGGCAAGTTGAAGCTGTTAATGCAGGTGGCAATCTGCGGTGTTGCTGCGTTCACGATTTTGAGCAACATGCCTGAGGGACTAAACACAACGCTCGCGGTGCCATTCTTGAAAGATTTGCTCCTCGATTTTGGTTGGATGTTTGTCGCGTTTGCCGTCTTTGTCATGGTTGGCTCTTCGAACGCTGTGAACTTAACAGATGGTCTAGATGGCTTGGCCATCGTGCCTGTGATGATCGCAGCGGGCGTGTTTGGATTTGTAGCGTACCTCGTCGGCAACACGATTTTCTCGAATTATCTGCAATTGCATTACGTACCGGGTGCGGGTGAACTCGCCGTATTCTGTGGTGCATTGGTCGGTGGGGGACTTGGTTTTCTTTGGTTTAACGCGCCTCCGGCAAAAGTATTCATGGGTGATACAGGCTCGTTGGCACTGGGCGGCGCGTTGGGTGCGGTGAGTGTGGTCACCAAGCATGAACTTGTGCTTGCGATCGTGGGCGGGCTTTTTGTGCTCGAAACCGTTTCGGTCATCGTCCAAGTGGTGTCGTTTAAGTTGACCGGCAAGCGCGTCTTTGCGATGGCGCCGCTGCATCATCACTTCGAAAAGAAGGGATGGGCAGAGTCTACGATTGTCATCAGATTTTGGATTATCGCGTCAATCCTGGCCATGGCCGGCCTGGCGACGTTGAAGTTGAGGTAGCGAATGATCGACGTTTTCCCATTTGAAGGTTTGCCGACACCCGTGCTTGGGTTGGGTCGCAGTGGTATTGCGGCCGCCAAGGCGCTGGCGCGCGGTGGTGCCGAAGTCTGGGCCTGGGATGACAACGAAGAATCTCGGAAAAATGCTGCTGACCAAGGCATTAATATTGTCGATCTAAATGACATTGATTGGCGCGAAGCGACGTCATTGATTTTGAGCCCCGGCATCCCACACACTTATCCTGAACCGCATCCCATCGTGACAATGGCGCGACATGCGGGCTGTGAAATTATCGGCGATGTGGAACTGCTGATCCGTACACAACGGGACGCTTCGTATGTTGGGATCACGGGGACGAACGGGAAATCCACAACGACAGCATTGATTGGTCATATTTTCCAGACATCTGGTCGCGAAGCTGAAATCGGCGGCAACTTGGGCATGCCCGCATGTTCGCTAGAGCCCTTGGGCCCGGACGGCACGTATATTCTGGAAATGTCATCCTATCAATCGGAACTGACATTCTCGATCACGTTCGATGTGGCTGTGTTGTTAAACATCAGCCCGGACCATCTGGAACGGCATGGCGGTTTAGAAGGATACGTAGCAGCCAAGCGTGAAATTTTCCGGCGCCAAACCAAACCCCGAACCGCTGTTATCGGTATTGATGATGATCTCTGCCGCAAGATTTACACGGAACTTTATGAAGCAGACGAGCAGTTGGTCGTCGGTATCTCGGCTAAGGAACGTGTGCACGGCGGGGTCTATGTGAAAGATGGCGTGCTGATCGACGACACCGAAGGTCAAGAAACCCCCGTCATGGATCTGCGCACGGTGCCATCATTGCAAGGTACACATAATTGGCAGAATGCAGCAGCGGCGTATGCCGCCTGTAAGATGACAGGCATTCAACCGCACGCGGTGATGGCGTGTATTAATAGTTATCCGGGTCTCGTGCACCGGCAAGAGCCTGTCGCAGTGATCGATGGCGTTGGCTTCGTAAATGATTCAAAGGCGACAAACGGTGAGGCAGCCGCCCGTGCCCTAGCATGTTTTGAAGATGTGTATTGGATCATTGGTGGACGACCTAAGGATGGCGGGCTATCTGCCTGCGCACCTTACCTCGATCGTGTCCGGCACGCCTATTTGATTGGCGAAGCCGCCATGCAGTTCTCCAAAGAACTAGATGGCAAAGTCGCATGCTCTGTGTCGGGTGATATCAAGACAGCGACTGAGAGGGCCTTTGCGGATGCAAAGCAGCGGGGGCTGCCAGGCAGTGTTGTCTTGCTGTCACCGGCATGCGCATCGTTTGACCAGTTCTCAGACTTCGAAGCACGTGGCGATGCGTTCCGCGAAGTGGTCGAAAATCTGCCAGGCGAATTCGTAGACCCGTTTGAAGAGCCGGGTGTTTTCCCGGGAAGCACCGCCACCCCTGACTTTGGGGGGAATGGATGAGTGCGCTAAACCGCACAGATACCAGCCTGATCGGGCGATGGTGGTGGACCGTTGATCGATGGACGTTGGCGGCTGTTGCCTTGTTGTTGGCATTCGGCGGGATGATGGCCTTGGCGGCGTCTCCTGCGGTTGCCGAACGCATTAACGTGGAACCATTTCATTTCGTAAAACGCCAAGCCGTTTTTTTATGTCTTGGCGCGTTAACCATCATTGGCGTTTCTTTGCTGTCGCCCAAAGGTGTTCGGCGACTGGGTATTCTGGTCACATTGGGCTCCATCTTCTTGATGATCATGACGCTGCTAGTCGGTGTTGAAATCAAGGGTGCCAGTCGTTGGCTGAACATGGCGGGGTTCTCGCTTCAACCATCGGAATTCGTAAAACCGGGATTGGCTATTGTGGCCGCATGGCTATTCGCCAAACGCAGAATGGAGCCAGGGTTCCCGGGCTTTCAGATGTCCATCGCATTTTATTTGCTGACCGTTGGCGTGTTGTTAATGCAGCCAGATGTGGGCATGGCTTTTGTGGTTTCGGTGGTTTGGGGTACGCAGTTTTTTGTTGCAGGGCTGCCGCTGTTTTTTGTGGCGTTGATCGCACTAGGTTTCATTGGTGCAGGGGTTGGTGCTTATTTCACGTTCGATCACGTGAAGTTCAGGGTCGATCGGTTTTTCGATGCGGATGCCGATATCGGCTATCAGGCATCGCGCGCGATCGAGGCTTTCCAGAAGGGAGGCATTACGGGGCGAGGGCCGGGCGAAGGACGCGTCAAAGAAGTGCTTCCAGACGCCCATGCCGATTTTATCTTTGCCGTCACAGGTGAAGAGTTTGGTTTGCTGGCCTGCTTATTCTTGGTCGCCTTGTATGCGTTCGTCGTGCTGCGTGGGTTCGGTCGTATCATGAAACGCGATGACCTGTTCGTGTTGCTGGCTGTGACAGGTTTATTGTCACAGTTCGCAGTTCAAGCGCTTGTGAATATGGCATCAAGTGTCAGCTTGATACCCCCCAAAGGCATGACCTTACCATTTATTTCTTATGGCGGGTCGTCGACGCTCGCCCTGGCCCTTGGCATCGGGATGGTTTTAGCGCTGACGCGCACGCGACCGGATACCCATGGGGGTGCCCATGGCCGATAACGATCTAATTGTCCTCGCCGCCGGTGGGACCGGCGGGCATGTGTTCCCGGCAGAAGCATTGGCTAATGAATTGGGCAGCAGAGGATATTCGCTCGCTTTGATCACGGACAGTCGCGGTGATGCCTATGGCGGCAAGTTAGCCGAATTGGAAACCTTTCGCGTGCGTGCGGGTGGCATTGCTGGCAAAGGCCCGATCGCAAAAATTCGAAGCGTTGCGGAACTTGGCATGGGCACCTGGCAGGCACGAGGACTGTTAAAAAAATTGAAACCTCGCGCTGTTGTCGGTTTCGGTGGATACGCATCCGTACCAACCATGATGGCAGCCACGATGTCAGGTCTGAAAACAGTCCTTCACGAACAAAATGCTGTGCTCGGACGCGCCAACAGACTGTTGGCCAGCCGGATTGATGCCATTGCGGTATCTTTTCCCGAAAGCCGCGCGATCCCCGCCAACGACGTTGCCAAAGTTACACATACGGGAATGCCAGTGCGAAACCGGGTCCTCGAAGTGCGTGATCGGCCGTATCCTAGTTTTACGGACAAACGACCTTTGTCGATATTGGTCCTGGGCGGATCGCAGGGTGCGCGAGTCTTGAGTGACGTGGTCCCCGAAGCGATTGCAGGATTGCCGGATGCGTTGCGCGACCGTGTTCATATCACCCAGCAATGCCGCCCCGAAGATTTGGAGCGCGTGAAGGCGCTGTACGAGGGGATTGGTATCAGTGCGGACCTTGCCAGTTTTTTCGATGATGTGCCGGATTGCTTGGCCAATGCGCACCTTGTGATTTCGCGTTCCGGTGCGTCCACTGTTGCAGAGGTGTTGGCGGTCGGCCGTCCTGCAATCCTGGTCCCATACCGTCACGCCATTGATGATCATCAATCGTTGAACGCGCATGCGGTCGATGAAGTGGGTGCGGGCTGGTTAATCCCGGAACCTGACTTCACATCAGACAGCTTATCTCAGCGCTTGGCATCAATGTTTGGTATGCCGACGATTTTGGAGAAGGCAGCAGAGGCATCGCGCCGCGCGGGTCGCCCTGATGCGGCCGAGCGCTTGGCCAATCTGGTCGAAGGCGTCATCGGAAATTCAAACGGCAAACCAAGAAGGGATGCAGCATGAGAAGTATCCCACTGGACATTGGTACCATTCATTTTATCGGGATTGGCGGGATTGGCATGAGTGGCATCGCCGAAATTCTGCACAACCTAGGTTACAAGGTGCAGGGTTCTGATATAGCCGAAGGGCCCAATGTGGTCCGGTTGCGCGATATGGGTATTCCGGTCGCAATTGGGCACGCGGCAGAGAACATCGCTACCGCGTCCGTTATTGTCGTGTCTACGGCGGTCAAAAGCGAAAATCCAGAAGTGCAGGCAGCCCGCGCCAAGCTGCTGCCCGTGGTGCGCCGGGCAGAAATGTTGGGCGAATTGATGCGCCTGAAATGGTCCATCGCCATCGGCGGCACACATGGCAAAACAACAACGACATCATTAATCGCGGCGTTGCTTGAAGCGGCCGAGATGGACCCGACGGTGATCAACGGCGGCATCATCAATGCCTGGGGTAGCAACGCGAAATTAGGTGATGGTGACTGGATGGTCTGTGAAGCGGACGAGTCCGATGGCACGTTTCTGAAACTGCCAGCCGCAGTTGCCATCGTGACCAATATCGATCCGGAGCATCTTGATCATTATGGGTCATTCGACGAATTGAGGAACGCATTCGACAGTTTCGTCGAAAACATCCCGTTCTATGGTTTCGCGGCATTGTGCATCGACCACCCAGAAGTACAGGCACTGATTCCACGCGTATCGGACCGACGCATTGTGACATATGGGTTCAGCCCACAAGCCGACGTGCGCGCAGAAAATATTTCGAGTGATCGTGAAGGCAACACGTTTGATGTTGTTATTTCTGATCGAAAAACAGGTGAGCAGCGTCGGATCGATCAGTTGAAACTCGCCATGCACGGCAAGCACAACATCCAGAACTCATTAACGACAGTTGTGATCGCCAATGAAATGGGCCTGGATGATGATGTAGTCCGTCGTGCCCTTGGTGGATTTAGGGGCGTCAAACGTCGTTTCACGCAAACAGGCGTCGTCAACGATGTAACAATTATTGATGATTACGGACACCACCCCGTAGAGATCAGCGCTGTGCTGGATGCAGCACGCGAAGTTACAGACTCGCGCGTTATTGCTGTTGTGCAGCCACATCGTTACACCCGGCTGCGCGATTTATTCGAAGATTTTTGCTCCTGCTTTAATGCCGCAGATGCCGTGATTGTCGCCGATGTCTTTGCCGCAGGTGAAGATCCAATTGAAGGCGTTGATAAAGACGCAATGGTCGCAGGCTTGCAACAGCGAGGGCACCGCACCGTTGTGCCGCTGGCCGGGCCTGAAGATCTCGCAAGTTTGGTCAAGGATATGACAGAACCAGGCGACATGGTCGTGTGTTTGGGTGCAGGCAGTATCTCTCAGTGGGCCAATGCGCTTCCAGGTCAACTCGAAGCTTTGTGCTCACCAAGGGTGGAGGCTGCGAATGATGGCAGCTGAGTCCATGGGGCATTCATTGATTGATCAATTGCCAGAGGTGCGCGGTCGGTTGCGCAGCGATGAGCCATTGGCGAAGTACACATGGTTCCGGGTCGGCGGACCTGCGGAAGTTTTGTTTGAACCAGCTGATGTCGATGATCTGGTGAGTTTTCTAAAACGTTGCCCCGCAGAAATCGATGTCACGGTCATTGGTGGCACGTCCAATATTCTGATCCGCGATGGTGGGATTCCTGGGGTCGTTATTCGGTTGGGAAAAGCATTTGCAGATATTCGTACTGAGAATAACCGTGTTCAAGCAGGTGCCGCGGCGGCAGATGTAAACATCGCCCGCAAAGCGCGTGATGCCGGAATCGGGGGGCTGGAATTCCTGGTTGGTATCCCTGGTGTGTTGGGCGGCGCATTGCGGATGAATGCGGGTGCTTACGAACGCGAAATCAAGGATATCTTTGTTTCGGCTAAGGGTGTGACGCGAACAGGTGAAGCCGTCGAATTTTGGCCAGAGGATATGTCCTTCTCCTATCGCCATAGCGACGTACCCGATGACGTGATCTTTATCTCTGCCACGTTGCAAGGCAACCGCGATGATCGCGAATCGATTGCGAATCGGATGCAGCGAATCCAGGCCAAAAGAGAGGAAAGTCAGCCCGTTCGGACACGAACAGGGGGCTCAACCTTTGCGAATCCAGAAAAAAATCATGCGTGGAAGTTGGTCGATGAAGCCGGATGTCGCGGTCTTCGGATCGGCGATGCGATGGTTTCAAAGCAACATTGCAACTTTTTAGTCAATACGGGGAACGCCACCGCAGCAGATATCGAGAGCCTTGGCGAAGAAGTTCGCCGCCGGGTTTTTGAAAATTCCGGGGTTGAACTGCGATGGGAAATTCGACGTCTCGGTGTGCCCCTCGAAACCCAATTAGTAGAGGTTCAGTCATGACCCGTCATGTCGCTGTCTTAATGGGCGGCTGGTCCGCAGAACGTGAAGTCTCTTTGGCGAGCGGTGCTGCCTGCACCAATGCCCTTAAAGAAGCAGGCTTTGATGTGACCGCCATCGATGTTCAGCGCGATATGGGCGCGCTGGTAACACGGCTATATCCCAAGCCTGAAGCCGTTTTTAACGCACTGCACGGCAGGTATGGTGAAGATGGATGCGTCCAGGGCTTGTTGAATATCTTAGGTATTCCATACACGCATTCGGGCCTTCTGGCATCCAGCTTGGCGATGGATAAGCCGAAGGCGAAACGGATATTTGAAGCAGCGGGCATCCCGGTAGCCAAGCACGTGATGGTATCCGAGGCGGAAATTTTAGCTGGTGATCCGATGCCCCGACCCTATGTGATCAAGCCCAGTAATGAAGGATCCAGTGTCGGGGTTCACGTTGTTTTTGAAGGCGACAACGAGCCGCCATTCGCCAACACGGGATGGCCACACGGCGATCAGGTGATGGTCGAGGAATTTATCGGCGGGCAGGAACTCACCGTCTCTGTAATGGGAGATAAACCGCTCGCGGTAACAGATATCTCAACGGAACGAAATTTTTACGATTACACGGCTAAGTATGAACAGGGCGGGTCTCAACACGTCATCCCGGCAGAGATCGATGATGATTTGTATGACACCTGCTTAGAACTGGCCTTACGGGCACACCGGGCACTGGGATGCCGGGGCGTATCCAGGGCGGATTTCCGTTACGACGGAGAACGGCTCTGTATCCTCGAAGTTAACACCCAACCCGGAATGACGGCGACGTCATTGATACCCGAACAGGCTGAATACGCCGGTATCTCGTTTCCAGAGCTGGTGACGTGGATGGTCGATAACGCGAGGTGTGACGAATGATTTTCGGTCGCGGGAAAAACGAACCGAAAGAGGTGGGTAAGTCTTTGGCGACCCCGCGGCCGCGGGTGCGCCCGATGTGGCGCCGCGCCTGGGTCACGCCGCTGGTATTTGCGGTCACCCTAGGAACGTTATCAGGCGTTACATGGTGGGGCTGGACGAGCGGTCATATTGCGGAACTTGCAACCAAAGTTCGCGACGCAGCCATCTCCACAACAGCGTCCATGGGATTTGAAGTGCGCGATGTGATGGTCAGTGGCCGCCAACAAACAAACCGAGACAGTTTAATTGCAGCGCTAGATCTTGAACGCGGCGCACCAATTTTGGCGTTTAATATCGACGAGGCAAAATCCCGGATCGATGAGTTGCCTTGGGTTCGCTCCTCAACCATTGAGCGGATGCTGCCGGATACCGTTTTGGTCAGCATCGTCGAACGCGAACCACTTGTCCTGTGGCAGATGAACGGGAAACTCCGGCTAATTGATGCCGAGGGTGTGGTGATCCTAGAAGACGGATTGGAAAATTATGCGGATCTTTTGGTTGTCGTTGGTGACGGTGCGCAAAATGAAGCCGCCGGTCTGATCGCACTATTGGGCTCGCAGCCTGATTTGATGAACCAAGTCGAAGCAGCAAGTTGGGTGGGCCAACGACGTTGGAACATTCACTTGAAGGGTGGCATCGATGTGCGCCTGCCCGAAGACGACGCCAACAACGCATGGGCGCGTCTGGCTGATTATCACAAAAGCCACCGCGTTTTAGATAAAGACGTCACCGTTTTAGATCTTCGAATTCCAGATCGTTTGATTGTTAAAACGGGACCAAAAACAGACGGGCAAGAGACCTAATGATGCGCATTAGATTGAATTCACTAAGGACAAGCCGATGAAGATAAACAGCACAAACGCTAAGCCGCGTTCTGGTCTGACCGCTGTGTTGGATATCGGCTCGACGAAAATCTGCTGCCTGATTGCAAAGCCCAATGTTGATCGCGGTCCTTATGGCGAGAGTGGTCCAAAGATTGTTGGGATCGGCAGTCATCAATCCAAAGGCATTCGTAACGGCGCCGTTATCGATTTGGATGCAGCAGAACACGCCATTCGTGCCGCGGTTGAGCGCGCCGAACAGATGGCGGGCGATAACATCGATACGGTCACGATGAACTTGTCGGCAGGGAAGCCAAAATCAAAAATGGTGGCGTGCGAGGTTGCCATTGGCGGTCACGACATTACCGATCACGATATGCGACGGTTACTTGATCCCGCCACACTATTGGGCGAAGCGCCAGATGACCGCGAAATAATTCACAAGGTGCCTGTCGGTTTCTCCGTTGATGGTAATCGCGGTGTACGTGACCCGATTGGGATGTTTGGTAACACACTGGGCGTGAACGTTCACATGGTCACGGCAGCGATGGCGCCGCTTCGCAATCTCAAAACTGTTGTCGAGCGTTGCCACCTCGAAGTGGGCGATATTGTCGTCTCTCCTTACGCCTCTGCATTGGCGTGCTTGGTCGAAGACGAGATGCGCATGGGGGCGACTTGTGTCGATATCGGAGGTGGTACGACAGGGATTTCCGTCTTTTTCGATGGGGAACTGGTCCATACGGATATTATCCCTGCCGGTGGCAATCACATCACCAACGATATCGCGCGTGGGCTTTCGACGCCGTTCGCTCACGCTGAACGCATGAAGACACTCTATGGAACCTGCCTGCCGTCGGTTTCCGATGATGGTGAAGTGATTCAAGTGCCGCTGGTCGGTGAAAACGACGAAACCGGAACGGTTCAGGTTCCGCGTTCCATGCTGATCGGGATTATCCGGCCGCGTGTTGAAGAAATCATCGATCTCGTCAAGCAACGACTGCAAAAGGCTGGTTTTGAGCAATTGGCAGGCCGCGTCGTGCTCACAGGTGGCACATCACAATTAACTGGCGTCGGCGAAATGGCATCGCAAGTGTTTGCGCATCCCGTTCGGGTTGCAGCACCTTTGCCGATTGATGGTTTGGCAGAAGCCGTGTCCGGACCGTGTTTCTCAACTTCTGCAGGGCTACTTCGGTACGCACTGTCAGCCCCCGATCAAACCATTGAAGCTGCGATTGATATGGATCGTCCGCCGGAGGGTCTGTTGGGCAAGCTCGGCTATTGGCTGAGGGAGAATTTTTAAGAATGGGTTTTAAAGAATTACAGCAAATCTCCGCAATCTCGCGGGGGCAGGAGGAAGATATGACACAGCAAACCAATAGGAGTGGAGGCTGATATGGGTATTAACATTGGAGTCCCGGGTGACGAGAATGCCCCGGACCTGAAACCAAGAATTACAGTTCTTGGCGTTGGCGGTGCCGGCGGCAATGCTGTTAACAATATGATCGCAAGCGAACTGCAGGGCGTCGATTTCGTAGTCGCGAACACAGATGCGCAAGCGCTGATTCGCGCGAAAACTGATCGCCGTGTTCAGTTAGGTGCTGATGTCACCGAAGGCTTGGGTGCTGGATCTCGTCCCGATGTGGGTCGGATTGCCGCCGAAGAGAGCCTGGAAAAGGTGATGGAAGAACTCGAAGGCGCGCATATGGTCTTCATCGCCGCCGGAATGGGCGGCGGGACCGGAACCGGTGCTGCACCTGTGATCGCGAAAGCTGCCAAAGAGCGTGGCATTCTGACGGTTGCCGTTGTGACAAAGCCATTCCAGTTTGAGGGTTCGCATCGTATGCGGATCGCCGACGCAGGCATTCAAGATTTAGAAAGCTTCGTTGATACACTCATCATTATTCCAAACCAAAATCTGTTCAGAATTGCGAATGAAAGCACAACATTCGCTGACGCATTTGGGATGGCTGATGAGGTCCTTTATTCGGGCGTTCGTGGCGTCACCGATTTGATGACGATGCCGGGTCTGATCAATTTGGATTTTGCTGATATTCGCTCAGTGATGGGTGAGATGGGCAAAGCCATGATGGGCACAGGCGAAGCCAACGGCGAGCGTCGTTCGCTTGAGGCTGCCGAAGCTGCGATCAACAATCCTTTGTTGGACGACTCTTCTATGAAGGGCGCACGCGGTGTTCTGATCAACATCACCGGTGGCATGGACATCACTCTGTTTGAAGTTGATGAAGCGGCCAATCGTATCCGTAGCGAGGTCGATCAAGACGCACATATCATCATTGGCTCGGCATTCGATAAAGAGCTCGATGGCATCATGCGTGTATCTGTCGTGGCGACAGGTATTGACTCAGTTGCTGCTGAAGCACCGCGTCCACAAGTGCTAACCGTGAGCGAGCGGATTGCACCAAAAATCGCGCCTGAAACACCAAAGTCTGAGGAAGTCGAAGAAGCCCCAGTCCGTCGTGTGCCCGCCGCACAACCAGCGGCAGCTGCAGAAGCTGATCCTGCTGCAAAACCAACAGGCGTTGGCCCGCAGCGCGTCGTATTGTCGGCTAAACCTGCAGCGGAAGCTGAGGCGCCGAAACCAGCCGCAGCGCATGACATTACTGAACCGGAAAAAGTAGAGCCATCGTCATTTGAGATTCGTGACGAAGCATCGTCACCAGCTGCCGCCGCCGCTGCAGAAGCCAAAGCTGATGTGGACGATAGCGATGCTGCTCCAATGGCTGCCGCTGAAGAGAAAGAAGAAGTATCCGACGCGCCTGCAGTTGAGGCCGAAGCAGAGGTCAAAAAGGCACCCGCCGCGACACCGAATATCGGTGCGACGGATGCGTTTATTCCGAAACCAGCCGCCGCTGCAGGTGATGCAAAACCTGATGTTGCGGAAAGCGCGGACCCAATGGCAGAAGCCGCCTTGGTCAATGGCGGTAAGCAGCCAACGGAGCCGTCAGTCGGCAAGTCGAAGAGCAGCTTGTTCGAGTTGGTGACCGGCACAGGTAAAGCCGCGATCAACAAGGTTACAGGTTCAAAGCGCACGGCAGATGCAGTGGCACCTGCTGCCGCGGCCGTTTCCAAGCCCGATGGCGGTAATGACCCAAAGGCTGAACAGACGTCGCCCTCTCTTCGTCCAATGAGTGGCGGCGCACCGGCAGCGATCTCAGCTGGCGGCGCGCAGGCCGCTCCGCAGCAGGCGCTTGGCGGGCTTGAGCCCGAGGACCGCATTCAGGAAAGCAGTGATGAGGAAGAAGATCTCCTCGATATTCCTGCATTCCTTCGGAGACAGGCCAACTAATCGGCCAAATATTTAGTCTCCACCGATATATCTTCTAAATGGGGCGGTCTTCGGGCCGCCCTTTCTGCTTCGAATCTCCACAAATTCAATGTTTTCAGCCGTGCGCGGAATCATTGCATTGCAACAAATGTCTTATAAGTAATTGTTTTTAAATAGAAAATACGTAACAAATCGAAACAATAGTTGATTTGAGACGACAAGCCCATGTTGGTACACCATACTTAACAAATTGGGCCAGAAATGTGGCTCGGGGATATACGAGGACCTCAGTTTTATGTTTGATCAAGATCAAACCAATATCGCGAACACCAAAGATGTCGATACCAACATTGTTTGGCAACGGACACTTAAATCATCGGTTTCGTGCACGAGCGTTGGGGTTCACAGCGGAGAAGACATCACCATCACGTTGAAACCTGCGGCAGTTAATTCTGGCGTCGTGTTTGTTCGCACAGATGTTGATGGTGATAGGGTTATTCCTGCGCGCTGGGATCGTGTTATTGATACGCGCATGTGCTCGGTCATCGCAAATGTCTCGGGTGCGGTTGTTGGTACGATTGAACATTTGATGGCAGCTCTTGCGGGTTGCGGTGTCGATAATGTTGAAATTGATATCGATGGCGGTGAAGTGCCGATTATGGATGGCAGTTCCGAACCTTTCGTTGCGCTCATCAAGAATGTTGGTGTTGTCGAACAAGATGCGCCACGTCGGGTCATCAAAGTTTTGAAAAAGATCGAAGTAGAATGCGCTGGCGGACGTGTATCGCTAGAGCCTTCGGATATGCAGGTCATTGATTTCGAAATCGATTTTGAAAGCAAGGCGATCAACCATCAATCCGTGGAAACACGTGTGATCAACGGGGCTTTCTGTAAAGAACTCTCACAAGCGCGGACATTTGGCTTCCTTCATGAGGTTGAGGCTTTGCGTAGCGCGGGCCTCGCAAAAGGTGGTTCGTTGGATAATGCGATCGTCGTCGATAAAGACCGTATCCTGAATGAGGGAGGGCTGCGATTTGATGATGAATTCGTTCGTCACAAAGCATTGGATGCGATTGGTGATCTATTCCTTGCTGGTGCGCCAGTCATCGGTCGCTTCAAGGGTGTATGCTCTGGCCATGCAGCCAATAACCAACTTCTTCATGCGTTATTCGCGGATGACGACGCGTGGTGCTGGGATGTGCTGGCAGGTGATGCCGTTCGTCATGCTGTCGACGGTGGTATCGAAGCTGCGCAGGCTGCTGAATAACCTCTGGACCCTCTGTTCCTCGTTCATTAAATCCACATCATCTGGTGTTGTTCGTACTCGTCCTATGTGCGAATAAAATGCTATAGTCAGTTAACGTATCGCGTTTGTTGCTGGTAAACAGTTTTGGGATTTAACATGTATAAGTCCAACCGTTTTGTTCGAATGGTGCCCAAGTTATCCGCTGTGGTGCTGATTGGCGGGATCTCCGCGTGTACAATCGTCGAAGAGCCGGATTACGTCGAACGGCCAGTTGCGGATATCTACAATAACGCCATGGATTTGCTGCAAAACACGGATTTTAAGCGCGCTGCTGCTGAATTCGATGAAGTAGAGCGCCAGCACCCGTATTCAGTTTGGGCGACCAAAGCGCAGCTTATGGCTGCTTATGCGTATTACCAAAGTAATCGCTACGATGATGCAATCATTGCGTTGGACCGTTTCACGCAATTGCATCCGGCACACCGAGATGTCGCGTACGCGTATTATCTCATCGCGCTCAGTTACTATGAACAGATCTCTGATGTGGCGCGGGATCAAAAAATGACGGAACTGGCGCTAAATGCCCTGAACGAAGTGTATCGCCGCTTTCCTGAATCCGAATTTGCGCGAGATGCCAAAATTAAGATCGACCTGACGTATGATCATTTGGCGGGCAAAGAAATGGAAATTGGCCGTTACTATTTGAAGCAGAAGCACTACTTGGCTGCGATCAATCGGTTCCGCACCGTGGTTGATGAATATGAGACTACAACACACGTCCCTGAAGCATTGCATCGTCTGACAGAGGCATATCTGGCCCTTGGCGTTACGAGCGAGGCACGTAAAACAGCATCAGTCCTTGGTCACAACTTCCCAGGTAGTGAATGGTATTCGGACTCGTACGATTTGTTTGTCGATAAGGGACCGACGGAAGCGCAATCTAAGCCCTGGTATAAGATTTGGTAACGACTTTGAGGCCTAGTCACGGGATAATGCCGTCATGCTGACGCGCCTTTCAATCCGAAATGTAGTTCTGATAGATCGCTTAGATTTGGACTTCCACGATGGCTTGATGACGTTGACGGGCGAGACGGGTGCCGGGAAGTCCATACTCTTGGATGCGCTTGGATTGGCGTTGGGCTTGCGTGCCGAGGCCCGGTTGCTCCGAAAGGGTGCTGACAAAGCCACTGTTACCGGGGTTTTCGATGTTAACAGGGATCACCTTGCCTGCCAGATCGCCGAAAAGGAAGGGATCGAGATTGGCGACGAGGATTTGTTGCTCCGCAGGGTTTTGGGTCAGGATGGTCGCACGCGCGCTTTCATCAACGATCAATCCGTCAGCATTGCATTGCTTAAGCGCGTTGGCGAAGCGCTGGTCGAAATCCACGGCCAGTTTGATACGCAGCGCTTGCTTGATCCCTCTAGCCATCGCGATTTATTGGATGCCGTTGGGCATCATCAAGCACTCTGTGATGATGTCGCGAAGGCTTATGCGCGCTGGCGCGGCACTGTCGAAGCGCTCGAAGAAGCCGAGCGTTCCAGGGCGAATGCTGCCGAGAATGAAGAGTTTCTCCGCTATGCTGTCGATGAGTTAAATAAGCTGAACCCGCAACAAGGCGAGGAAGAAGCACTCTCTCAACAACGTAAACTATTGCAATCTGCGGAACAGATCTCTGAAGCCCTAGATGAAGCGACCAAGGCGTTGGGTCGGAATGGCGGGATAGAAGAGCAGTTGCTCAAATCTTTGCGGCTTGTTGGCGACGTCCAAGACCGGGCTGCGGGAAAACTGGATGAGGCGGTTGGGTCGCTGGAACGTGCCGCAGATGGCGTCGCAGATGCCATTGGGTTTTTAGAGCGCGCGTCATCAGAACTTGATATGGATCCGGCAGAGTTAGAAACGGCAGAGAGCCGCTTGTTTGAGATGCGGGCCATCGCGCGTAAGCATGGGGTTGAAGTATCTCTACTGCCCGACTTAAAAGAAAAATTTCAAAACGATTTGGACAATCTGGATAACGACGAAGCGAACTTCGAACGCCTGCGGAAAGAAGCGAAATTAGCACGGGAACAATTCGTAGACCTAGCATCCAAACTTTCTGAGAAGAGAAAATCATCGGCGAAGGAGATGGGTGATGCCGTGTGCGCTGAATTGGCACCACTAAAATTGGGCGCTGCGATTTTTTCGGCGAACATATCGCCTGTGGACGAAGCAAATTGGTCCGCAAAGGGCATAGATAAAGTCGCGTTCCAAGTCGCAACGAATCCCGGTGCCCCGGCGGGGCCGATCAACAAGATCGCGTCGGGTGGTGAGTTGGCGCGGTTCATGCTGGCGCTGAAAGTCATTTTGGCCAATGCCGACCCCGTGCCGGTATTGGTGTTTGACGAGGTCGACGCTGGCATCGGTGGTGCCGTGGCCTCTGCCGTCGGTGAAAGATTGGCGAAGCTGGGTCAGGATGCGCAAGTGCTAGTCGTAACCCATTCACCGCAGGTGGCGGCGCAAGCCAACAACCACTTTGTTGTGAGAAAATCGCAGTCGTCATCTTCAACCAGCACCACGGTCGAAATGTTGGACGATGGTGCGCGCGTCGAAGAAATTGCGCGGATGCTGTCTGGTGAGACGGTGACCGGTGAAGCCCGCGCCGCTGCCGATAGCTTGATTAAGGGCGCCGCTGCATGAGTGACGCATCGTCTTTGCGTGATGTACCGGTTGATCAACTGCTGAAGCCGGACGCCAAGGTTGAACTTGAAGCGTTATCTGCTGAAATACATCAGCATGACGAGGCCTATCACAATCAAGATGCGCCGACGATATCAGATGCTGCTTATGACGCTTTACGTCAACGAAACAAGGCGATTGAAACACGTTTTCCAGAATTGGTTTTGGCGAACAGTCCATCGCAAAAAGTTGGTGCCGCCCCTTCAACTGGATTTGGTAAAGTTCAGCATTCGCCCCCCATGTTGTCATTGGGTAACGCATTTTCCGAGGAAGATGTCGCGGATTTTTATGATCGTATCCGCCGGTTTTTGAATTTACCGGCGGATGAGCAGGTCGACCTGATCGCGGAACCAAAAATTGATGGTCTGTCGATTTCAATCAGATATGAAGACGGAAAACTTGTGAGAGGTGCGACCCGAGGTGATGGCCGTGAGGGTGAGGATGTCACGGCAAACATCCGGGCCATATCCGATATACCCAATGAAATTACCAGTGACTGCCCGCCCATTGTTGAGATTCGAGGCGAGGTCTATATGTCCAAGACAGACTTTGCAGACCTGAATGCACGCCAAGAAGAAAGTGGCGGCAAGGTCTTTGCCAATCCTCGTAATGCGGCGGCAGGATCGCTGCGCCAAAAGGATGCTGCTGTGACGGCGTCGCGGCCGCTCAAGTTATTTGCCTACGCATGGGGGCATGTATCCGGAGTCGATGGACAAGGGTATGGCGGTGACATCAACTGGAAGACACAATCAGCATACTATGATCGTTTGAAGGCGTGGGGTTTGCCGGTCAATCCATATGCGTCCGTGTGTCATAACCTGAATGATGTGATTGCGCTCTATAAAAGGCTCGGATCAGACCGTGCGACATTGCCCTACGACATTGATGGCGTGGTCTACAAAGTAGATCGTTTGGACTGGCAACAACGATTGGGTTTTGTTAGCCGCGCGCCCAGATGGGCGATCGCCCATAAGTTCCCGGCCGAAAAGGCAGAGACGATCCTGAACGATATAGTCATTCAGGTTGGGCGGACGGGCGCGCTAACGCCTGTCGCAGAACTGGAACCTATCACCGTTGGTGGGGTGGTTGTGCGCCGTGCGACTTTGCACAACGAGGATGAAGTTCTGCAGCGCTTGGATGCGCGCATAGGTGATCGTGTGATTATTGAGCGGGCAGGCGATGTGATCCCGAAAGTTGTCGAGGTATTGAAGGACAAACGATCTGGTGAAGAAGTTGTGTGGTCGCCACCCCTTATTTGCCCTTGTCCGTTGAAGACAGAAACCATGCGCCCAGAGGGTGAGGCCGTACGCCGGTGTACTGGTGGATTGGAATGCCCGCATCAACAGGTTGCGCGGTTAAAGCATTTTGTCTCGCGTGATGCGCTTGATATCGAGGGCCTTGGTGCCAAAACCATCGAAGCGTTTTGGGAGAAAGGAGTGCTTCGGACGCCAGCTGATATTTTCAAAATTGAATCTCGCGGTGATGAATTCCGACAAGAACTTTTATCACAAGAAGGCTGGGGGGAAACCTCGGTCGCGAATCTATTCCACTCAATCAACTCTCGGCGCACAGTTCGCTTGGATAAGCTGATATATGCGTTGGGGATACGCCAGGTCGGCCAAACAACAGCACGAGATCTAGCGCGGGCCTATGGTGATATTGATAATTGGTGCAAACAAATGGAGGCCGCACATGCTGACCCATTGGGCCCGGAAGCGTCAGATCTGGTTGATATTGATGGCATTGGGGCATCCGTCGCAGCCGATTTGATCGCATTTTTTGGTGACGCACGAAGTCGTGCTGACCTGGATGAACTGGTTTCCATGTTGACCATCGAGGCAGTAGAGGCAGCGGCGTCGGATACGGCTGTAAGCGGCAAAACCGTTGTCTTTACGGGCTCTCTTGAGCAAATGGGACGTGCTGAAGCCAAGTCCAAGGCGGAGTCTTTGGGGGCCAAGGTTGTCGGGTCTGTATCGAAAAAAACGGATATCTTGGTTGCCGGCCCCGGCGCGGGATCGAAGCTCAAAAAAGCCGAGGAACTGGGGGTTTTGGTTCTGACAGAGGAACAATGGCTCTCGCTCATTGCTGGTAAAGACGAGCAATTGAGCCTTATTTAACCGAGGTTGAAAAAAACTAAGTATTTTCCGCAGACATTCGCGCAAAGGTGTTTTAGCGCGTGATTCCTATGGGGCAGAATTGGTAAACTATATTTATGACGGGGGTCATTACTACGACTGGCAAAGGGAGAAAACCGAAAATGCCACATCCAACGGACGTTCATGTGGGCAAGCGCCTGCGTGAAGTCAGAATTATGCGTGGGCTCACGCAGACTCAGCTAGGTGAGAAGCTGGGGATCAGCTTTCAGCAGGTCCAGAAGTATGAAAAGGGCACCAATAGAATTGGTTCCAGCAGACTTTGGGATATGTGCAATATCTTAGATGTACCTGTTAGCTTTTACTTCGAAGGGTTGAGCGAAAAATCCACTGAGGACGAGAAGATATCTCGTCGTGCATTGCAGTTGGCGAAGGAACTCGATCGTATCGAAGATGATGATGTGAAAACCAATTTCCTTCATCTCTTGAAGGTGTACAATACTGGGACTTGACGTTATGTGATCACTGGGGGGGGACATGGACGAAGTATTGGGTATCAAAGACCTGACTTCCACGTCTCCCGGTGACACAAAAGGTGTATATGCGGTTTGGATTGATGATTCTGGCCGTGAAGTTCCGCATTTTTTCGTAGATTCTGCTATTGAAGCACGCCGGCGCGCGTTCACCTTCATGATAATGGCAGAGGTTGTTAAATATGGGCCTCAACTGATCCTTCGGTGGAACGTAAAAAATGTCTCGCCTCAGGCGGTCTCGACCGCTGCCGTGGTATTGGCCGAAAGCGCGCCCGAAACAATAGTGACATTGGAATTTTTTTGGGGGGCATGGGCCCGCGAGAGCGGGTTGAAACCTGCTGGCGCACTTCGGCGAATGATTGATATCGCCCCCTATGCACATGTCATCCCGTTTCTGGGTACGAACATGCATTCCATTGATACCATCCATGTGCGTCATGAAGGGGATTTGATCCGACGTACTTTTGAGCATTGGGACACAGACCACAATAATGGCGCCTACCCAACTGGCCCGGATGGCCTTGGGCCGTATTCTGGATTCAGCTTGGCGTTCAATTATGACACGACAGAATCTAATTTAATGATTAGTCACGTGGGCAAGTCATCGACGGCGGTATCTGTGTTCGGGGATGCCTGGGCCACAGAGTCATTGGGACGTGCATGTGTACGGTCCCAGCCTGATTTCGAATATGAGGAACGGGTTTGTAGTGACTACGATGACGTGATGGCGAGCGGGGATATCAAAGTAGACCACGTGCGCGCTTTCATCCGCCATCCGAACAATGATCCTGTGTGGGTGACATACAAACGCCTATTGATGCGCTCGCGCAATTCCCTCGGTGTGCCAACACTCGTCGCGGTTTCGGAGTGGGCGGACGATATCGCTATTCCATTGATGGCCGCATAAGCACTTTTTTGATGTCGTCATAGTCATTCCAAATGATCCACTCATCCAGTATGTCCTTGGACGGGACATTCCATATCATCCCGTGTGGCTGCATATGACGATATCCGTAACGCGCGCCCACACCCTTTTGGCAAATTCCAGGTTGCGCCATTCCGAAGACATAGTCGGGTGCCCAACGCATCAGTATCAGCGCCAACATCAGACGGGGTAAAGACTCCGTCAAACCACGCTTTCTGAAACACGGCTTCAACCATATTTCCCCGTGATAGGAAATCTGACCGGTCATGGAATGAGTGGCAGGGGCTTCGCAAACACACGTTTCGCCTTTTTCTGCCGACTGTTCCGGGCTGGCATAAAACGCGTTTAGCTTCTGGTGTAGTATTGCCAGGGTCGTTGTACTGCAGTCATACATGCGGGCCGCCTGTGTGAACACCACCTCGCCCGTCACATCAATACCCTTCATCCAAAATCCATTGGCGGGCCCGATATCATTTACATCAGGATCAAAGTTGGGTGTCAGTGACAACTTATCTAACGATTGCCCAATCTCTTTTAGCTCATGGAAATCATTTTGCAGCGACAACTGAATCCCTGTGGCGAAAAGCTCTCGATCATAGGTGGTGATAATATCCATGAGGGCACCGTGCAGCGGTCTATCCTCAGGCAACATTTGTTCGGGTAAACGCACATTTCTCTCCTATTCCATCCATAGCCCTGTCCGAGGCTGTTGCCTCGACGTTCATGGATATGGATGGGTCAGGAGGAAAAATTGCCGACATCGGGAGAGCACGTAGATAAAACAACGCTGCATTATGGGCGAACTGGCATCGATCAGCTTTATGCCCGGGTTTGGGGCGACAGCATTCAGTTTGGTTTCTATGATTCACCGGCCACTGACTTAGAAGCTGCTGTTGTGGAAACCAAGCGACGGATGCTGTCTGCGGCGTGCTTAGGGGCGCATGCTCACGTGCTTGAGGTCGGCAGCGGATGGGGCGCAACAGCCAGATACCTGGCCCGTGCGGCTGGTCTAAAGGTTACGGCAACAAATGTCGAAGACGATCACTTGGTCGTTGGACGAACATTGGCGGTGCTTTCTGGTGTCGGCTCTCTGGTCACAAACGAGTATGCAGACTTTCAAGATTTACCGTTTGTTGATCAGATGTTCGATGCCTGGTGGGCGCAAGAAGCGACAGTGCACGCCACAGATAAGCCAATGATGTTTAGTGAAGCCTGGCGCGTTCTTAAACCAGGGGGGAGGATTGTATTCACGGATCAGATCACGCGTGTTGCGAATTGCACCGAGGATGACTTGGCCCGGATATGCGCCCGGCATGGTTCAGATGATGCCTTTGACACGGAGGGGTTTGTTGGTGCCCTTGCGGACGCTGGGTTCAAAGATATCGATACACAAGACTGGTCAGTGCATATGAATAGGCATTTCACGAACTTAGTCATTCGATTGGAGCAAACGTATGACCGATTGATCGACGATATCCCAGAGGCAGTCGTCGATTTTAATTTAAATATGTGGCGGTTTGGCAGGGATTTAAGCGCCAAGGGCGGCATGGGCTGGGTTTGTTTTACAGCGACAAAACCGACCTAGATATCATATCGTCCGGTAAGGGTATTCATGTTGTCGGGGTCGGAATGGACAGACCATTCGACGCGATCTTCATGCAAGCGGAACACACCTGTTGCCAGTGTGCAGCCGTAATCGTCACCTCCATCATCGGGGCGGCGCAAAACAGAATGGCCATTATCTGAACCTTGCTGGAATAGGATTTCCTCGGGTTTTGATGGATCACCGCCTTCAGAAAGATATGCATCTACGGTTGTTTGCCGATACTCAGAAGACTCAGTGACGATCTGATCTACTTTATCGAAATATTCGTCCAACAGGTGGTTTGCGTGGGCTTGGGGGGCTGCCACATTACGCAACACCATCCCAGAGGCCGGTGCCTCGATGGACATTGGGGCATCCATACCTGGGAACCCAATAGCGTGATGAAACCCGGATGCGCGGTCTGTGCGCTGCAAGTGTGATACGGCTTGTTGGAGACTTTCAGATGACAGAATGGCGCGGCAAATGAAGTGACGTGGAACGCCAGGTTTCAGATCATCTGGACGGATATTGTTGATGGTTTGCACCAGTCCTGCGGCATTTACCCCAAAACTATGGCCGGGCAGCATGCCAGGGTATAGAAAACTCTCGAAAGCGGGGCCATCGTCGGGTTCGGCCTTCAGCCAATATCGATGATCCATGAAGCCGCCATCGCCGTCTTCGTTATGTGCTATGATCGCGGGGCTATCTTTCTCGGCCACTGGCGCCAAGACGGTGGTGCAACCTTCTGTTAGGCTATCCAAACGATGCTGCATGGTTTCTGGCGGGAACCGCAGGTCCCCGCGGCAATTCCAAATGAAAAGCTTTTCGGTATCGATTTCAATGGCCGTTGCCATCGCTTCGAGTTCTTGCATGTATTCTGGATATGCGTCTGCGGCGGCTGTGTGAATGGCCTTCAAATAATCAGTGCCCTGAAACAGCTCTAACGCTTCGTCAAATTCAGATTGTCTGGTCACTGCCCGGTGCACGGATTCGGCAACGGCTTTACCGATAGATGTGCCTCTATCTACTGCTGACCCACCTGCTTCAATGATGGTGATTCCATTCGTCATGATCAAAGAAACCTTTGGGCGTAATTGTGGAAGACACCGACCCGGCTTGGATGGGATCTGAATGTACGCAGTATTTCACCACACTGTTCACGCGGTAAACTGGTTTGTTGCGTATACGTCGTTTCACGTGCGGAATTGAATGTCGCAACAGCAACGCTCGAAACTTGATCGTTGGGGGACACATGCGCGAACATCCGCCCGATTTTACTGGTCAATGGCGTGATGTCTTCGCCACATGCTTGGGCCCGCCCTGTCAGCTGGCCAAACTTACTCGCGACGATTTGTATATCTGTCGCTTCCATGATTGGGCGGATCACCTCGGGCAGGGCGCGCATATTCTTAAACCGTTCATGGGCATGAACGTTTCTTGCCCGTTCTTCACTACATTCGGATATCAACGTATTGCAGACGCTGGTGGCTCTGAAAAATGCCTGCCAAGATGCCCGCGTCTTAGGTGAATTAATGGGGCTGGTTGGTTGCTGGATATCGCCACGCCAAGTGCGTTCGACAACATATTGATTAAACTCACCCAGCATAACTCGGGCACGGATATAAAGCCTTTGTTTTGATTTTGGACCCACTGACGAGGGCTTGCAGGTAATGATAAACGATAACGCCGAACCAATTTTGGTCTTTAACGGTTTTCGCGCCGTTTCGTTATAGTTCTCGCAAATCGCGCCAACACGCACTGACACAGTGTCAGCGAGTGCATCGATATCTGGGTTATCTGGCAACGCAGAGCGGCGGATCGATATGGTCTCAGAGACTCCATCGCGTGAGTTAAATGTCCGACGCCAAGTTTGAAGTGTTCCGTCTTTGGTTTCGGAGATGGCGCCACCCGACCAATTCGGGGGTGGTGGCGCGATTAAAACTTCGCCGTTAAATTCTGCAGATGCATTCGAAGTCACGAAGACTGCTGTTGAAATGACAGAAGCGAAAATAATCGGGCGAGTGAACATGCTTTGTTTATAAGCTTAGAATGAACCGCTGAGAAGCATGTTAAACGTTCTTTGATCACTTATTTGTGCGCGCAATAAAAAAGGGAGGCGACAAGCACCTCCCTCAAATCTTTTCTCCGCTAGCAACTTAGTGAAGCTTGTCGGACAGCCCTGCGATTGAGTCATCGATCAACGCGTCGGCTTTTGATTTATCAAGATTCTGCGCCAGGACACTTTCTGCAGCTGAAATTGCAACGGCGATAGCCTCGTTACGGACTTTATCGACCGCTTGCTGTTCTGCGAGTTGAATGCGATCCATCGCTAGTTTTTCGCGACGTTCAAGCGCAACACTCAGTCGGGCACGGCCCTCATGGTCCAGCCGTTCCGCTTCGTCTCTGGCGTGCTGAATAATCTCTTCAGCTTCCTTGGCCGCATCACGCTGCTTACGCTGATATTGGGCCAGCAGATCCTGTGCTTCGTTCCGAAGGCGTTCGGCCTCGTCCAATTCCTCTTTGATCTTTTCCGCGCGGCTATCGAGTGCACCTGCAGCGAATTTCGAAAGAGGCTTAAATACGAGGGCAATAAAGCAAACAAACGCGACAGCTACCCAAAATGTTGGATCAGTGAACATTTGTCGCTCCCCTATGCCTTGCCGCTGATGGCCGCATCAACGGCCTTCTCAACAGTTGCTTGGTCATGGGAACCACCGCTCAGTCGTTCGACCGCAGCGCCTGCAATGTCGATAGCGACACCACGAACACTTTCCATCGCTTTTTCAACTTCGGCCGCAATCGCCTTTTCGCTTTCCGCCAATTTGGCGTCTAGCTTTTCGGTCAGTTCCGCTTCTTCCTTGGCGGCCGCCTCGTGAAGATCAGCTTGGATCTTCTGGATTTGGTTGTGAGCTTCGGAACGGGCCTCGGCGAGAGCATTTTCATAAGCGGCAAGTGTCGCTTCTGCTTCTCGTTTCAGGTCCTCTGCCTTCTTGAGGTTTTCCTCAAGACGCATCTGCCGAGCTTCCAACGCATCGGAAATTTTTGGAACGATGACTTTCCACATCAGGACGAACATCACCGTGAAGGTAATGGCCAGCCATACAAGCTGTGGCGGATAGGTCGCGAAATCTAACTGAGGCATGTGATCCCCTTACATTCAATAAACGGAAATTGGGGCCGAAGCCCCGAAATCCACCTGGACCTAGAGGAACAGGATCATGAATGCGACAACGAGTGCGAACAGCGCAACGGCTTCAACAAGTGCGAAGCCCAGCATTGTCATTGGGAACATTGCACCTTGTGCAGATGGGTTCCGGCCAATGCCTTGGATGAAAGCAGCAAAGATATTACCGATACCGATACCGGAGCCAAGTACGCCGATCACGGCAAGGCCAGCACCAATCATTTTTGCAGCATCGAGTTCCATGAGTAGTTCCTTTCTGGTTCGAGAGATAGTTTTGAAACTGTTGTTAAAATTTGCCTAGTGAAGATGCAGCGCATCATTCAAGTAAAGGCAGGTCAAAATCGCAAATACGAACGCCTGCAAGAAGGCGATCAAGAATTCCAGACCCGTCAACGCGATCACGAATGCGAATGGCAGAACACCGGCAACACCCATCGAGATGATGAAGCCCGCGAACACCTTCAGCAGTGTGTGACCAGCCAGCATGTTGGCGCACAAACGGACAGCCAAGGATACAGGACGAGACAAGTAAGAAATAAGCTCAATCGGAATGAGGATCGGCGCCATGTAAATTGGCACGCCAGGAGGCATAAATAGCGAGAAGAAGTGGAGCTTGTGCTTCACAATCGCGATCAGCGTCACACCGACAAAAATGAAGAAGGCCAATGCAAACGTCACCACGATGTGGCTCGTAAACGTAAAGCTATAAGGAACCATTCCCAGCATGTTGCCGAACAGGACGAACATAAACACGCAGAAAATAAACGGAAAATAAGGGCGCCCTGCATTGCCTACGTTGTCGCGCAACATGTTAGCGATAAACACATATGAGAGCTCAGCCATCGATTGCCAGCGACCAGGTACCAGTGCGCTCTTGCGCATGCCACCGATCAGGAAAAAGCTCACCGCCAGAACGGTAATCACCATGAACAATGATGAATTGGTGAACGATGCGTCAACGCCGGCAATGTTGATATCAACGAGCTTCTTGATCTCAAACTGCGCGAGTGGGGATTGTCCCTCAGCCACTTCAGTCTTTCCCTCTTCTTGGGTCTCCGTCAGCATTCTCTGCTTCGGAAACCTCGGTCTTTTCCTTGTATCCCATCTGGAGAGACATACCCACCGCGACGCGATACACATTCATTAAACCGGCTGCGAATCCCAACACAAGGAACGCGACCATTAAAAGAGGACCTGTGTCTAACCACTGATCCAACGCCCAGCCGATGGCTAACCCCACGACTAGGGCGGAAACTAACTCGACAGACACCCGAAAAGCAAGCCCTAGAGCAGACTGGGGCGGCTTATCGAAATCTCGTCCCCAAAGTCGCCGTGATTCCTTGGCTTCCCGGGCTTTTTTAATCTTTTCGCCAAACGCGGAAATATCCTCGGGCGACCGTTTTGGGTTGTCATTCTCGGACAATGTGAGCGTCCTCCTGAGCGTGTTCAGCGCCCCAAACCACTATCGAGAGCGCGAAACGCCCCAAAACGAGGGTTTTTTATCAAATTGGGGCAAACCCGCAAGGGTTCATTTTGGGAATAGCACTATGCCGTCTGGCGGATCTTCTCTGCCTTCTGCAAATCAACCGAAACCAGCTGTGACACACCTCTTTCGGACATGGTCACACCATATAATCGGTCCATCCTGGCCATGGTCATGCGGTGGTGCGTGATGACCAGGAATCGCGTGGTGCCATCCTTCGACATTTCATCCAACATCGAGCAGAATCGATCCACGTTTGCATCATCCAACGGCGCATCGACCTCATCCAAGACACAAATTGGTGCCGGATTGGTCAGGAACACGGCAAACAGCAATGAAAGTGCGGTCAACGCCTGCTCGCCACCCGACAAAAGTGTCAGGTTTTGCAGTTTTTTACCGGGTGGGCTGGCCATGATTTCCAAACCTGCATCCAGTGGATCATCGGCTTCGGTGAGTTCCAAATGCGCATAGCCGCCGCCAAAAAGTTTTGTGAATAGCTCTTGGAAGTGGGTGTTCACCTCTTCGAAGGATTGCAAAAGACGTTGGCGGCCTTCGCGATTTAGTTCTGATATCCCACGACGCAATTTATCGATGGCTTGGATCAGGTCATCTTTCTCGGAATTGAGTGTCTCAATTTGCTCGGTCAATTCGCGCATTTCTTGTTCGGCACGCAAGTTGACGGGACCCATGGTTTCGCGTTCTCGAAGCAACCTCTCAACTTTGCGTTCAGTGGCTTCCAACTCGGGCAACGGCTTCTCTGGATCTAATCCAGAAACCTCAAATAGCTGGTCGGGGCGGCATTCCAGTCGGTCTTTTACACGTTCTACGATGGCATGGCAGTTCTGACGCGCTTGTTCGACAGACCCCTCTGCACGAACTTTATCCTCGCGCGCTTTCGCGTGTGCTGTTTCGGCATTTCGAAGCGCTTTATCAGCTTCGGCGAGGCGTGCTTCTGCTGCGGCCAGTTTATCGGCAGCGTCTTTCCGAACGTTCTCTGCACCTTCGATCTCGGTAAGCAGGGCTTGCCGACGCTGATGTAACTCGGTTGGTTTTTCAGCCAAGGCGGTGCGCATTTCACCCAGCTCAACTTTGCGTTGCTCAAGCTCACCCATGCGTTCGGTCGATGACTCACGACGTTGAGTCCAAGACTGCAATTCCCGTTGAATATCTGCCAAGCGCTGATTCCGCTCTCGAGCCAAGCGTTCGATTTCATCATGCTTGGCACGGCATTCCATCTGGTGGGTGCGACGCTCGGCCAATTCGGTGCGTAACGTATCGATCTGGGCACGGTCAGCGGCAACATCTGGCAGCGCAGCGCGTTCGGTACGAGTTTCGGCCAGTTGGCTGGCGGCCTCTGCCAAGTCAGCTTCAAGGGTCGTGATTTGATCGGTGACTGCCGCGATTTTAGAACTGTGTTCCGCCATCCGCGCTTGAATTTGAGCCAAAATATTGCGCGCCTCTGTCAACGCAGCCTCTGATGCACGAACCGCTTCACGTGAAAACCGCTCGGCCTCGTTGCACTTTTCTAGCTGCGTGCGCGCCGCTTCGAATTGTGTTTCCGCGGCACGACGGCCTTGGTCAGCGGTGGAGACTTGCGCCTCAACCTCGCGCAGGCGGTTGCGTTGTTCCAATCGACGGGCAGCGGCCGTTGGCGCGCCGGCAGATGCGGTAAAGCCATCCCAACGGCACATGGCGCCATCGCGGGTGACCAAACGTTGACCGGCCTTGAGTTGACCCATCAAAGACTTCGCGACTTCGACACTATCGACCACGCCAATTTGTGACAAACGGCGGGCTAGGGCGGCGGGGGCTTGGACCCATTTGCTTAATGGTGTGGCCCCGTCTGGAAGCGGCGATGCATCGGCCATCGGGGGCAATGCGCGCCAGTGAATGGGGGCCGCTTCGTCAATCGGGATTTCGATCTCGTCGCCCAACGCAGCACCTAATGCACCTTCGAATCCAGGCTCTACGCCCAGGGCATCAATCAACGGCGGGAACATATCGGGATCGCCAGTATCTAGAAGTTTCGATATTGCGTCTTTCTCTGCTTCTAGTTTGGTCGCGGCGTCTCGCGCATCGTTCATGACCTGACGCGCTTCTTCGAGAGTGCCTTGTGCTGTCAGGCGCGCGGCTTCGGCAGCTTGATTTTCAGCTTCGGCGGTTTCGGCGGTTTGTTGGCGACTGGTGATATCGCGCTCTGCATCATGCAGCGCATCGGCTTCCGGTGCGTCGGCACTCAGTCTGCCGTGTTCCTCACGAAGTTCTGACAAACGCGCGCCAAGGCGCTTGTGGCGGTTGTCGATTTCTTGTTCGCGACGTTCTAAGGACCCACGCTTTGCCTCTGTCTCAGCAACTTGTTGGGTCAGGGTGCTGATGGTTCCTTCGTGCGCACCGACAGCGTCGTTCGCGGTTTCCAGATTGGATGCAGCCTGACTGCGCGCTTCTTCCTCGCCTTCGCGTGCCGCTTCGATCCGTGCTTGTTCGCCGCTCAAACGCTCGTGCGCCGCATTGGCATCGGAAATAAGTGTCTGTTCGCGCGTCAAATCAGCGACGGTTTCTTCGATACGACGCTGCACGTCGGCGGTTTGCGCAGCGATTCGTTGTTCTTCCTCGTCCAGCCCATCTTTGGCGATAATTAAGCGTTGCAGGGCTGCAGCGGCAGCGGCCTCGGATTCCCGGAGAGCTGGGACTTCGGCTGCAGCTTCTGCTTGTTCTGTTCCTGCTGCGGTGACCGTCAGCGCGAACGCAGTGACTTCTTTCTCGATCTCGGAAAGGAGTGTGCGGAACGTTTCCAGTTCTGATTCTGCGGTGGTCCAGCGTATATAAAACAGTGTCGCTTCGGCGGTACGGATCAGATCCGATAGGTTTTTATAGCGGGTCGCCTGGCGGGCCTGTTTCTTCAACGCGTTCATCTGCGAATCAAGCGTAATGAGAATATCATCCAGGCGTTCTAAATTGTTTTCCGCCCCACGGAGACGCAGTTCAGCCTCATGTCGACGCGAATGAAGGCCGCGAATCCCGGCCGCCTCTTCTAAAAGCATCCGGCGGTCTGTTGGTTTAGCGGCAATTACGGCCCCAATGCGGCCTTGGCTCACCAATGCGGTCGAACGTGCGCCTGTCGCTTGGTCAGCGAACAGCAATTGCACATCCCGCGCACGCATGTCTTGGCCGTTGATCTTATATAGCGATCCTTTTTCACGCTCGATCCGTCGCGCAATTTCCAGGTCGTCAGCTTCTGCGAATTGTGCGGGGCCGCCTTGGGTAGCGTTGTCTAGAGTCAGAACAACTTCAGCGACATTTCTGGATGGACGGCGGTCGGAGCCAGCGAAGATGACATCATCCATTTCTCCGCCGCGCATTTGCTTCGCCGAGGTTTCGCCCATTACCCATTTCAAGGCCTCAACAAGGTTGGATTTGCCACAACCGTTTGGGCCGACGATGCCGGTTAGACCCATATCGATATCTAGTGTCGTTGGGTCTACGAAAGACTTAAACCCATTCAGCCGAAGCCGTTTGAAATGCAACACGCTCGTGCAATCTCCCCAGTTGAAGCCACAAAATGAGCCGATTGGCCCGAATGCGACGATCCACTATAGCGCATATTTGTACACATATGGCGTATTAATTGCCATAGCTGCACAATATGTGGGGAAATATACTGACCGGATTCGCACCGAGTCTATCCCTTTCATCACACAGACTGGGGATAACTCGTTGATTCTGATTAGCTGGCGTCGGCGATGGCCTCTTCGATCTTTGCGAAGAGTTCTTCTTTCTTCAGGCCGTTCTCAGACATTTTGCCAGCAACGAACAGGGTTGGCGTGCCGGTTACGCCCATTTCCTGGTTGGCGTGCTTGGCACCGGCCTGGATGCTTTGCATCAATTCACTGTTGCGGATGCACTGATCTACTTCCGATGGGCCAATGCCGCCCATGCGGGCAACTTGGGATAGGGCCTGCAACGGCTGTTGTGAGCGTCCCCACTGTTGCTGTGTCGTGAAGAACATGTCGACCATGCCAGCGTGGCGCTGTGGCCCAGCACAACGTGCGATCATTGCAGCGGCAAGGGCTGCAGAGTTTGTCGGGAAATCACGGTAAATAAAGCGAATTTTGCCCGTTTCAATGAACTTTGCTTTGAGCTCGGGGTAAATCTCTTCATGAAAAAACTTACAGGCAGGGCACGCCAGCGACGCATATTCTATCACTTCCACTTTGGCATTTGGGTCGCCCTCAATGACTTCTTTCATGGCTTCTTCGGTGGAAACGATAAGCGCCATCGCAGGCGATGCTTTCATTCCAAGAGCCAACGCCAATGCACTTGTGGACAAAAGAAGATTTCTACGCGTGATGTTCATAAGGAATTCCCTGATGTGTCTCGGATAAAGTTGTTAATCGACGGCGCGTCGCTGCGCCACATGTTTTCCCAATTGAATAAGTGCATCGCGAATTTCTGCGTCTGATACCGTATCCAGACTTTGTTCGATCGCAATACGAGCTTCTGATTTAATGGGTGGAAGCGGGGGACGGGTTCTCTTCTCAACGCTGGGCAAAGGCCCTTGGATAATTTTGATTTTACCGACGGCGCGGAAACCGAAAAATCGGTTCAGGCGCTCAAGCAGGACAGGTTCGAAGTGCATGACTTCAGTGGAGAGCGCACCATTTTCTAGGCGCAAATGAAGTGTGCCGGGCTTTGAGCGATCTCGTGGAAAGCTGATTTTTTCGGGTAGGCTGTTGCCGCCAATCAATGATCCGGCAATGGTTGGCCATTCATTGACGATAGAAGCGTCCACAAATCCACGTTTGTCGAGCGCGCGCTTTGCCAAACCCGATACCGCCCGTCCAACGGATTGAGTTTTAGCCTTGCGTGTCTCTGCCGTGGTTGTCTCTCGCATATAATAAGTGCCCTATCTGACGATATCGTAATTTTGCGGCCAAGTGACGGCAAGTTAACAGGCCGTAACCTCAAGAAAATGTGTTTTCGGACCTGACGAACGTGGTTATGTCATGTTCATGGACGAATATCATACCAAAAAGCGCTCAGAAATTGGCAAAATTAGGGCCGCAGTGCTGGCGTGGTATGACGCAGAGCGGAGAGTTTTGCCATGGCGTGCAGCGCCAGGCACCGCGAATGACCCGTATGCGGTGTGGTTATCCGAGATCATGCTGCAGCAAACCACGGTGGCCACCGTCAAAGGATACTTCGAAGCCTTCATGGCCCAGTGGCCAAAAGTATCCGATTTGGCGGCTGCCAAACTGGATGAAGTTCTCGTGGCGTGGCAGGGGCTTGGATATTACGCGCGGGCGAGAAACCTGCACAAATGCGCACGTGTTGTCGCCGATGAATATAACGGCGAGTTCCCAGGCACTGTAGATGATTTGTTGAAGCTGCCGGGGATCGGCCCCTACACTGCGTCCGCCGTAGGTGCCATCGCGTTCGACCAATCGACTGTGCCTGTTGATGGGAATATTGAACGTGTGGTTTCGCGATTGTGCAACATCCAATCACCATTGCCTGGGGCCAAATCAGAAATTCAATCGTCTGCATCTTTGTTTGCAGATAAAAATCGTCCTGGTGACTTTGCCCAAGCGTTGATGGATTTGGGTGCGACGATCTGCACGCCCAAGTCACCGAAATGCATGTTGTGTCCCGTGCAAAAATATTGCGATGGACGCAAGCAGGGTGATCCAAGCATTCTTCCTGTCAAAGCGCCAAAAAAGGTACGTCCAGAACGTCGTGCGGTCGTGTTTTGGTTAGAAAATCAAGAGGGTGCGGTTTTGCTTCGGCGACGACCAGAGAGCGGGTTGTTGGGCGGGATGATGGAATTCCCATCGACAGACTGGCGTGAGGGCGATTTGCCGACAACCGAAGAACGAGACGCTGCGGAACCCGTGTCAGTGAAATGGGCAAGCCTACCCGACGAAGCCGTTCACGTGTTCACCCATTTTAAATTTCGTATGCAGGTTTTTGTTGGGAAGACTGACCGGATAGAAAATGTTGAAGGTATCTGGGTGCGCCCCGAGGAATTTTCAGGCCACGCATTGCCGACGGTGATGAAAAAAGTCATCCGACATGTCAAAGATCACAGAGAATTAAGTGCCTCATCCTTGGCTGAGAATTGAGGCTTTCAGGGCTTTCACATCGCTGTCGATGCAGCGCGCGATAAAACGGGTCAGGGCCTGTGCCTGCATAATGGCTTCACCGCGTTTTTCAGAAGAAAGCACGCGATCCAATTCAATCAGCGCGTTCTCGATCCGAAGCGCCCCAAATTCCGCGGCCCACTCGGCAAGTTGGCCGGCTTCGATTTTCAACTTTGGAATTCTGCCATTGATCGCCAAATCGACCAACGTATCTGCGCGTTCACTGGGCGAGGGCGACAACGCGTCAATATTTTGCGCCAGGGCATCCGCACCTTTGCTGTCGACCAGCGCCGTCACGGTGTCTTGGTCTAACACGCCCCAACTTATTTCGGTGCTCGTGTCATTACTCATGATTAGTCATCGTAGGACATTAATGCGTCGAATGGCACTTTGATTTTCTCTCTACCACCCAAGAACGTGAGTTCAATAATACAGGCAGAGCCGACAACTTCAGCGCCAACTTTTTCGAATAGTTCCAATGATGCCGCGAGTGTCCCGCCCGTGGCCAGCAAATCATCCAAAACGACAACGCGTTGTCCCGGTGCCACGGCATCTTTTTGGATTTGAATCGTGTCTGATCCGTATTCCAAATCGTATTCGTGGCTGACCACTCCGCCAGGCAGTTTGCCGGGCTTTCTGATCATGCAAAATCCAATGCCCAATTTCGCGGCCAGCGGCGCGGCGACAAGGAACCCACGTGACTCGATCCCGGCCAAAATATCAGGCTGATGCCGTGTGATCATTTTTGCCATCCGACCGAGCGCCACCTGCCAAGCATCCGGATGCGCCAGAAGCGTCGAAATATCATAGAAAAGGATGCCAGGTTTGGGGAAATCCGGGATTGATCGGATGTGCTCTTTAAGATCCATGTAGGTTGTCCTTTTCGTTGGATATTTGAATTGGCGCCATCCTATCCGCGAGACTGCGTAGGCGCAATTTGATCGTGCATATTAATTGCATCGGATAATAAATTGCGCTCCACGCTGACTAAGCGCAAAATATCTTTTTTTATCCATTCAGTTTTAATCGCTTCAAGAGGCCTTGTTATGTCCCACGTTTTTCACCGCGCTCCGAAAGTAAATTTACCGACTGCCGTTGCTGGCGACGGCATCTACATCATCGACGATAAGGGCAAGCGTTACCTTGATGGGTCGGGAGGTGCCGCAGTGTCTTGCCTGGGCCATTCCGATCTGGATGTTCGCGAAGCTTTAAAGGCGCAAGTGGATGAACTGGCGTTTGCGCACTCTGGGTTCTTTACGACAAACCCAGCTGAGGAATTAGCGGATTTCCTGGTCGAGCGCGCGCCGGGTGACATGCGTGCCGTGTACATGTTGAGTGGTGGATCAGAGGCAGTTGAGGCGGCACTAAAGATGGCACGGCAGTATCATCTAGAGAACAACGAGCCTGATCGTGCACGATTCATTGCGCGGCGTCAGAGCTATCATGGGAATACCTTGGGCGCGTTGTCTGTTGGTGGAAATGTCTGGCGTCGAGAGCCATACGCACCGCTGTTAACGGACGTTTCGTTGATAGCACCTTGTTACCCATATCGTGATATGGCGGATGGCGAGACCGAGGAAGACTACGGACTGCGCATTGCCAACGAATTAGAGACCGAGATCCAGAATCTTGGGCCTGGCAATGTTGCTGCCTTTATTGCCGAAACCGTGGGTGGGGCAACTGCGGGCGTTTTGCCCCCGGTAAAAGGGTATTTCAAACGTATTCGGGAAATCTGTGACAAACACGGCGTGGTAATGATTTTGGATGAAGTGATGTCGGGCATGGGGCGGACGGGCACGTTGTTCGCGTGTGAACAAGATGGCGTTACACCTGATATCGTATGCATCGCCAAAGGTCTCGGTGCTGGATATCAACCCATCGGTGCGACCATGGTGACAGATAAAATTTACAGCGCTTTTGTGAACGGATCGGGTGCCTTTCAGCACGGTCACACATATATGGGACATCCCGTTGCCTGCGCAGCCGCATTGGCCGTTCATCAAAAGATTGAACGTTTGGATTTATTGGCAAACGTGCGTCTACAGGGCGAGGCGCTGATGGGAAAACTTTATGCCCGATTTGGCAATAACCCCTATGTCGGTGACATCCGCGGACGCGGCCTTTTCCAAGGCATTGAATTTGTCGCAGACCGTATGTCCAAGGAGCCATTTGATCCCGCTCATAAACTCCATGCGCGGATCAAAAAGCATGCATTTGAAGCTGGCTTGATCTGTTACCCCGGTGGTGCCACGGCGGATGGTGTTCGAGGCGATCACGTTCTTTTGGCACCGCCATTCATCATTAACGATGAGCAGTTGGACGAACTCGTTGATAAGTTGGCACATGCAGTGGATACCTCGTTGAGCCAGATCACTTAGGCGGCCTGCAACCGTAAATCAGATTTTTCCCGTAAATTGGCGTCAAATCAGTAATTTAACGCGGTGGGTTGCGCCTTAGTTTTGCTGTGTTAGACTTTTGGCCGATTAACTGCGGAATAAAAAAAACCGCAGCAGGGAGACGAAAAATAGGGGATAGATTTTGTGCGGCAAATGCCTCGCGTAGAGCGACGGATGCCGCAATCAATCCAATTTCATTTAGATTTTATCCGTGCAGAAATGTACGGCGAAATATCGGGCTGTTCGCTCGGTTTTGGGATGGCGAATGCTCGTCCCATTAGCAACATCTGATTGACGCTGGTTCAGCTTTGTCTGAAGTCCGTCGATATAGATGCGTCTAGGTTTGTGAACCTTGAACTAAAAACGAACTCTCTAAGGAGGAGTCATAAATGTACTTTAAAAAAACCTTGGTAGCTGCTGCTGCCCTCCTGGGTGCAACGCTCGCCGTTGACGGCGCGCAAGCTCAGAAATTTGTAACCATCGGTACCGGTGGTGTAACGGGTGTTTACTACCCAACAGGTCAGTCGATCTGCCGCATGGTCAACAAAACCCGTAAAGCGCATGGTATTCGTTGTTCCGCTGAATCCACAGGTGGTTCGGTTTACAACATTAATACAATCCGCGCTGGTGAACTCGATATGGGTGTCGCTCAGTCCGATTGGCAGTACCACGCTTACAACGGTACGGGTAAAGACTCGTTCATCGAAGCGGGTCCTTTCAAAGAACTGCGTGCAGTATTCTCTGTGCACCCAGAGCCAGTTTCTCTTCTCGCTCGTAAAGACAGTGGCATCAAAACCGTTGATGATCTTGTCGGCAAGCGCGTAAACATCGGTAACCCTGGTTCCGGTACAGAAGCGACGTGGAACGTGATGTGGGGCGCCATGGGCAAAACCAATGACGATCTTAAACTCGCTGCGCAGATGAAGTCTTCCGAGACACCATCCGCTCTTTGCGATAACAAAATCGATGCTTTCTTCTGGTTGGTTGGCAACCCATCCGCGCTGAACAAAGAAGCAGCAACAACATGTGATGTTGTAATTGCCGAAGTTAAGAACGCTGCGATTGATAAGCTGGTCGCTGACAACCCATTCTATCGTTTCGCAACAATTCCTGGCGGTATGTACCGTGGTAACGACGCTGACGTAACGACGTTCGGTGTTGGTGCAACGTTCGTGTCTTCGTCCAAAGTGGCCCCAGACACAATGTACCACGTTGTGAAGGCGGTTTTTGAGAACTTCGAACAGTTCAAAAAGCTTCACCCTGCATTCGGTGTGCTGAAAAAAGAAGAGATGGTCAAAGACGCACTTTCAGCTCCACTGCATGATGGTGCGATGAAGTACTACAAAGAAGCAGGCTTGATGTAATCAATCCGCGATGTGGGAGGCCCAAAATTGGGTCTCCCATTTCTTTATCGACCCGAGATTATCGCTAAAAATTTTGTTAAAGAATTATCAATACTGGGGATGTCGGCATTGTCCGACACGTTGATTTCAGCCCCTTCGGGGTGACGTAGAGTCTGAAATGTGGGGAGACAACGATGAGCGAAGAATCAAAAGCGGGAACATCTGCGGCTGATCAAAAAGCCTTGGATGCAATGATCGCAGATTCAGATACCGGGGGACGTAACCCGACGGGTATTTCAAAACAGGTTCTCTGGTTTGTGCCCCTTAGTTGGGCGCTATTCCAAGTTTGGTATGCATCGCCGTTGCCATTCATTTTCAATATTGGTCTTTTTAATTCGACTGAAGCCCGCTCCATTCACTTGGCCTTTGCCGTTTTCTTGGCCTATACAGCTTTCCCGACGTTCAAGTCTTCGCCAAGAGATTACATCCCGATCCAAGATTGGGTTATCGCGTTGATTGGCGCGTTCTGTGCTGGATATTTGTTCCTTTTTTACGCGCAATTGGCTGAACGCCCCGGACTTCCGACCGATATGGACATTGTCGTCGCGTGCGTCGGGCTCGTCCTTATTCTCGAGGCAACTCGCCGTGCCCTTGGCCCGCCATTGATGATCGTGGCGTTGGTTTTCATGGCCTATACGTTTTTCGGCCATTTGGCGCCGGATATGATTGCTTGGAAGGGTGCTTCCCTCGGCAAGGCCATGTCCCATTTCTATTTAACAACCGAAGGCATGTACGGTGTCGCACTTGGGGTTTCGACCTCTCTGGTGTTCTTATTCGTTCTGTTTGGTTCGCTATTGGAAAAGGCGGGCGCAGGTAACTACTTCATCCGCGTGGCGTTTGCCCTGATGGGGCACATGCGCGGCGGCCCTGCGAAAGCGGCCGTAGTGTCATCCGGTCTGACGGGTTTGGTTTCCGGGTCCGCGATTGCCAACGTTGTGACCACGGGGACGTTTACCATTCCGCTTATGAAGAAGGTCGGTTTTCCTGCAGAAAAAGCGGGTGCCGTCGAAGTGGCGTCGTCGACCAACGGTCAGTTGACGCCGCCAGTCATGGGCGCGGTTGCGTTCCTCATGGTGGAATTCGTTGGTATTTCTTACCCAGAGGTTATTAAGCACGCCGCATTGCCTGCACTTATTTCCTATATCGCGCTCGTTTACATTGTGCACCTGGAAGCCGTGAAGGCTGGCATGAAAGGCCTACCGCGTAAACACGTGCCAACGATTGTACAAAGCGCTTTGGGATTTGGTGGAACCTTCGTTGGCTTGGCTGTTATCAGCGCAGCGACCTATTACTTCTTTGGTTGGACCAAGGATGCGATGGGTGATGCAACTATCTACATCGCTTCTGTCGTCCTATTGGTCTCTTACATTGGTTTGCTGTGGTACGCGACCAAGTTCCCCGACCTGCCAGAGGAAATGGATGTCGACATGCTTCCAGAACCTGGCCCAACGATCAAAGCAGGTTTGTACTACCTGTTGCCAGTATTCCTGTTGATCTGGTGCTTGGTCGTTGAACGCTTGTCGCCAGGACTTTCCGCATTTTATGCAACGTTGATGATGATATTCGTCTTGCTGACACAGCATGCTTTGAAGGCCATCATCCGCAAAACCGACGAGAGCATCTCTGGCCTGATTAAGTTGGGTTTCAACGAGGCGTTGGACGGCATGGTCGCAGGCTCTCGAAACATGATCGGGATCGGTGTTGCAACTGCGACCGCTGGTTTGATCGTTGGGACGTTGACGTTGACCAGTGTCGGTACATTGTTTGCTGAAGTTGTTGAGTTCCTATCCGGTGGTTACATCCTACTGATGTTGATCTTGACGGCGATCCTCAGCCTAATCTTGGGCATGGGCTTGCCAACTACGGCGAATTACATCGTGGTTTCTTCATTGATGGCACCGGTCATTGTGACTGTCGGTGGTGAGCAGGGTCTGATTGTGCCGTTGATCGCGGTCCACATGTTCGTTTTCTACTTTGGGATATTGGCGGATGATACGCCGCCCGTTGCAATGGCGGCCTTTGCGGCCGCGGCGATCTCGGGTGGTGATCCTATCAGAACCGGTATTCAGGGCTTTGCTTACGATATTCGGACCGCGATTTTGCCGTTCCTGTTTATCTTTAATACTGAACTTCTGATGATTGGGATCGAATCCTGGTATCACTTGTTAATCACCATTGCGACCGCGGTGACGGCGATGCTCTTATTTGCGGCGGCTACGCAAGGGTACTTCATTGCGCGGTGCAAAGCGTGGGAGGTCGTGGCCTTATTGCTGATTGCATTCACGCTGTTCCGTCCAGGTTATTGGCTTGATCAAGTATACGAGCCATTGGTTTCGGTGCCCGCGATGCAGATCTATGACATTGCGGGTGAATTGCCTGAGAATGGTCAGATCAGACTCCGCGTGACCGGTGAAACTTTGGAAGGTGCCCCGGTTGATCGTGTGGTGATGCTTAATCTTGGTGAGGTTGCTTCCGGTGAAGAACGTATTAGCGAAGCGGGCCTGGAACTGCGTGAAGAAGACGGCAAAATGATTATTGATAACGTTGTCTTTGGTAGTTTTGCTGAAAAGCAGCAGCTTGATTTCGATTGGGAAATCCAGAGTGTTCAACAAGAAAACAAAGAACGCCCTGCCAAACAATGGCTCTACATTCCAGCGCTATTGCTGCTGGGGGTTGTTGTGATGCTGCAACGGAGGCGTCGTGATGCTGACGCTGCAACAGCCGCTGCATAAGGTGTCAAAAACCTAAGTAAAACAAACGCCACATTCTAATGGGAGTGCGGCGTTTGTTTTTTGATTGCTCTAAAAGGTACCGATCACTCGATATGGTAGCGAGGCAAGTTGAGAATATCGATGACATTGCGGCCGTCGTTGCTGATAGCCCGTGGCACATGGATGTTCTTAGAACGGTCAATGCGCTCAATCTCAAGGATTGGATGATCGGCGCGGGGTTCATTCGAAATATCGTGTGGGATCACCTGCATGGATATGACTCTCATACACCGCTCTCGGATATCGACGTTATTTATTTCGATCCAGTTGAAGCCGAACCATCCTATGATCAAGATTATGAAGTGAAACTCTCGGCGGTGTTATCAGGTGTGCCATGGTCGGTACGAAACCAGGCCCGGATGCACACGCGCAACAGCGATCAGCCTTATCTATCAATTGAAGATGCGATCGCTCATTGGCTGGAAACACCGACATGCGTTGGCGTCACGTTGTGCGAAAACAATGTAGTGTCAGTGATTGCGCCATATGGGGTCGAGGATCTTTTGAGTTTGCAAGTGCGCCCCACACAATGGGGAGGCAAAAAGCCCGAGATTTATCGTGAGCGAGTAGACAAAAAGGATTGGTTAAAATACTGGCCAAAGTTGCGAATACTTTACGCCGATTAATAACTTCCTCTTATCAATCCATATATTTGATGGATGCTTCTTTTACCCAGGGCAGCAAATCATCGAATAGTTCCACGAGAGGCAATAAATCCTCGCGGTACGCTACTCGTGCAGCTTGATCAATCAGCGTCCAATGTCGCTGCCGCTCGTTCATTTCTGGCCATTCATTAGCTTGTTTGAGCACAAGAAACGGATAATACGTTACAGGAATTTCGCCCAAACCATCTTCTTCTTGTTTGGTGACAACGATGGTGATCGGGAAATTCTCAAGCACGACTCCTGTGATACCAGCCTCTTCAAAAGCCTCGCGATGGCAGGTCTCGACCTGGGTTTCACCCTCTTCTACTTTGCCTTTGGGAAGCACCCAACGGCCACGTGTTTGAGATGTGATGAACAAAATTGCCACTGCATCGTCACGTATATCAAATGGGATAACGCCAACGCGGTGATTCATACTGATAAAACCTCAAAAGTCCTCTAGCGCCTTTGGGGTCGCTAAAATGACATTGTAGACATACCTTGGATCAGGCTGATTATCACGTGCAAGCACTGTGGGGGCGGAGCCGTCTGCTTTCGGCAATAAAATGACAAAGCCCAAGTCACGCGCATAGGCGAAATAGTCATCGATACTCGACCCCATTTCCACCAAGCCTGTTACATTGACCTCTGAAATTATGAAATCGACGGCACCTCTCTCAAAGTAGCTGCGACCGCTCTCTAAAATCATCCGCTCTGCACCCTCAGTATCGATTTTCATCGCACGGACATGATCGCGAGAGAATTTGTCCAGCAGGCTTTCCAGCGTCATGGACGGTAATATCTCGCTGTTGGGGGCTTCGCGCGTTCGCTCATTCATTGGATGTTGTCGTGGATCCCAAAGCGCGTGGCCGCCGTCATTGTCTTTGTTGTGGTGAAATTGCACTTCACCATTCGTATCGCTAATCACGGTCTGAATGGCATGCACGTACGAAAGATCATTATTCGCGATGTTTCGTTCCAAGAATTTGAAGTTATCTTCGATGGGCTCTTCGGCGACGACCTTGCCTTGATCGCCAACGACCGCCGCGCTGATCATCGTGAAGTATCCGACGTGTGCTCCTACGTCGACAAAGGTATCTCCCTTGTTCAGAACGCGCATAAAAAAGAACTGCGTTCCTGGTTCGTAAGCACTGGTTTGCTGAAGTTCGCCCAAGATGGCATTTTGCACTGGCAAGTCTGGATCAAACAACATTGATAGTTGCCGACCCATAATGTTCATATTGACTGATATTTCAGGCATCACTCACCGTCGCACAAGGTCTGCACCAAACCAAGTGCAAGTTGATGAATTGCACGTCGACTGACCTGCCCCCGTTGACTGGTCCAGTTTGAATGTTAGTGCATCATCCGCTTTTCCTTCAAGGGGATGATGCTTTCTGGTGCTGGCGGTCTGTATCCTAAAGCTGAGTGTGGCCGCTTCGT